>Ga0070669_100000050_pt1 | contig 115079 bp, 88 predicted proteins | sample KBSS53metaG_FD_64680 | JGI IMG/M metagenome (GOLD analysis project Ga0070669, IMG submission 64680) | Switchgrass rhizosphere microbial communities from Kellogg Biological Station, Michigan, USA - KBS S5-3 metaG | ecosystem: Host-associated > Plants > Roots > Rhizosphere > Soil ...
CCCAGGATTGCCCCTGCAGACAGCGCCAGCTGCACGCGCTGCACATTGTCGCGCGCCAGTGCCTCGCTTTTGCGCAGGTCCGCCTCGGCCGCCTTGCGCGCGCTGATGTCGCGGAACAGCACGGAAACCTGGCGATTTTCGACCGGCCCGACGCGGCGGGCAGACACTTCGATATAGCGGTCTGCCGCTGCAAACTCGCGTTCGAAGCGCAGCGCCTCGCCGGTTTGCAGCACGCGGCCATAAAGCTCCAGCCAGCCTTGGGCAGCGTCCGGCTCGATGTCGCGCAGGGTCTTGCCCACGATTCCGCTGATGCCGGTGTGGCGTTCATAGCCGGAATTGGCCTCGACATGGCGATAGTCGCTCAACGGCCCATGCGGACCGTCGAAAAACTCGATGATGCAAAAGCCGTCGTCGATCGCCTCGAACAGCGCTTCGCGCCGCAAACGTTGTACTTGCGCCTGCGTTTCCAGGCGAGACACGGTCTCGGGTGCGGGTTCCATGACGATGAGGCTTGTATCCTGGCTGGCCACGTCGCCTGCTATGCGGCGTGTTTTGACTTCGATGGGCGCAAAATGCTTAGCGCCGCAACGCACCATCGCCCAAAATGTGCCGGAAACTCGCCTTCAATTTTTCAAACCAAAACTGCGGTTTATACGGTCATGGCCGCCGCGCGAACCACAGGCAGTGCTCGTCCTCGCGCGCGCCGTCATAAGCCGGCACCGCCACGGCCTCAGCCAGGAAGCCGGCGCGGCGCAAAGTGCGGGTGAAACGCGGATCGGGATCGGCCGACCAGATCGCCAGCACGCCGCCCACGCGCAGCGCCTGGCGCGCCGCTTCCAGGCCGGCGGGGCCGTACAGCCGGTCGTTGTCCTGCTGGACAAACCCGTCCGGGCCATTGTCCACGTCGAGCAGGATGGCATCGAACCGCCCGCCTGCGCCCTTGGCGATCACGTCGTGCACATCCGACAGCGTCACCGTCACGCGCGGATCGTCCAGCTTCCCGGCAAACACGTGCGCCAGCGGTCCGTTGGCCCATTCCAGGATCTTGGGCACCAGCTCGGCCACCTCGATCCGCGCATCCGGCCCCCAGGCCTTGAGCGCGGCACCCAGGGTAAAGCCCATGCCCAATCCGCCGATCAGGACCGATCCGTTCGGTCGGCCCACGCGCTTGGCCGTCATGCTCGCCAAGGCTTCTTCCGAAACGTGGTCGGTGTTGCCCATCAGCTCTTCATCGTCCAGCTCGATGGAAAATGCATCGCCGCTTTGCAGCAGGAGCAATTCGCCGCCATCGGGCAGGCGCGCCTTGTCGATCAGGCGAATGGGTTCGCGCTGCGTGGCAGGAGCAGGCGCAGTCTGGGTCTGTACCAAAGGGGCGTTCCAGTCGGGAGTCTGGCAAAAGCCCAGGCAACCCAGCAACTGGTTGCGTCAGGCCATGCTTGAGGGAGAAATGCCTCCCCGCAAACAGACAGGCACGGCACGGGCGCGGTGGCGCCCCATTACAACCTCCCCCGCCAAATGCCAAGCGCCGTTGGCGCAGCGAAAACTCATGCAACGCGATGCAGACTTTTTTCCGAGCCTTCCTGCCATGCCGGAAAAAGATAGGGCCCGCGCCGCCCCCTCATGCAGCGCGAGCCCCCACCAGTGGCACCAGGCGCGGAGCGTCAAAATCCGTCGCGGGTGCAGGGTGGATGTTTAGGCGGCGTGGACCCACAAATGGCACCGCCGAGGCGCCATTTGTGGGTTTACCACCTAGAAGCGATACGAGGCCGAGACCCCATAGGTGCGCGGATCGCCCGGGAAGCCGACCACGGTCTTGATCGGCGTCTGCATCGTTTCGAAGAGGCCCGGATAATAGTTCTTGTTGGTCAGGTTGCGACCGAACACGCCCAGTTCCATCCCGGTGTCACCCACATGCCAGGTAAGCGTGGCGTTGAGCAGGCCATAGCCCGGATTGCGCGTTTCCGGCGCGGTGCCGAAGTAGGTCGGGCCGCGATAGGAAAAGTCGGCGTGGGCCGTCACGCCGCCGCTCGGCAGCGGCAATTCGTATTCGACGCTGGCGCTGCCGGTCGTCTTGGTCACGTGGCCGAAGGGCGAATTGCGCAAGTCTTCCCCGGTGAAGGGATCGATGAACTGGTCGTACTTCGGCTCCACGATGGCCAGCGAACCAGACAGCGTGAGGCGGTTGAACGGCCGTGCCACCACTTCGACTTCGCCGCCGGTCAGATGCGCCTTGGCAACGTTGCGAACAAACGACGTCAACTGGCCATCGATGTTCGCGATCAGCTGGGACTGGATATTGTCCTGCTTGGCATAGAAGACCGACCCGTTGATGCGCAGGTGACGGTTGAGCAGGTCCAGCTTCGCGCCGATTTCATAGTTGGTCACCCGTTCCGGGCTGAACGGCTGCGCAGCAAGCGCGGCCGGGCGCGAAACACGACCGTTGAAGCCGCCGGCACGGCTGGCGCGGCTGGTCTTGGCGTAGAAGAACGCATTGGGCGCGGCCTGCCAATCGACGGTCGCTTCATACGAAAGATAGCGATAGGTCTTGCGGAACTTGGCAGAGCACTCGCCCGAAGGGATCAGGGCCGGGTCCAGGGCGCAGGTCACGTCGCCGGTGAAGCCGTCCTGGTTGCCGTTCTGGTTGGTGAGCTGGCGCGTATCCCAGGTATAGCGCAGGCCACCGGTGAAACGCACCGTATCGGTGATCTTGTACGTTGCCTGACCATAGACCGCCGAAGAGTCGTTGGTGGCGATGCTGTGGAACAGGCTGTAGAACGGGTTGAGCGGGAAAAGCGTCGGCCCAACAACGTTTTCATCGCCCTTCTCATGGAAATAGAAGCCACCTGCGATCCAGTTGAGCCGGCCGTCCAGGCTCTTGCCCGACAGTTGCGCTTCCTCGCTGAACTGATGCTGGCGCAGCTTGACGTTCACCATGTTCGGATCGGCCGGACCCGAATAGAGGATCGTGAAGGGCGTGCCGTCCGTGTCGCCGCGATTGGCGTTGCGCATCTGCCGATAGGCGGTGATGAACTTGAGCGTGACGTTATCGTTGAGGTCGATGGACGTGTTGTTGAGCAGGCCGAGCACGCGCAATGTCGCAAAGCCGTCCACGCCATTGTAATCGGAGTGGAAATCCTTGGGATTGACGTAGCTGTCGATCGTGCCGACCGGCGTGGTGAAGCCACAGGAAGCCGGAGCGGCGGCACATGTCGCGGCCACGAACCGTGCAACCGAATCCTGGCCCACATAGATCAGGCGGGAACCGATGCCCGCCGTGCGACGATCGGTGTAATCGACGCTGAACGTCGACGTCAGGCCTTGGTGGCCATCATACTTGATCGAACCGCGGACGAATTCGGTGTTGTCCGCATCGTCGGCCCCGCCGGTGTAGAGGTTGCGCGTATAACCATCGTGCTGGCTGTGCTGATAGGCAAGACGCACCGCCAAGGTATCGTTGAGCGGCACGTTGATGATGCCGGTCGCCTCGAAGATGTTGTAGTTGCCATAGCGCAAGCGCGCAGACCCGGTCAGCTTGTCTTCCGGTTCCTTGGCATAAAGCGTCACTGCACCGCCGGTGGTGTTGCGGCCAAACAACGTGCCCTGCGGGCCACGCAGCACTTCCACCCGGTCGATATCGACCAGGTTCAGGATCGCGCCGGGTGAACGGGCGAGGTACACGCCATCGAGATAGAGACCAACGGCCGGATCGAGCGTGACGAGCGCATCGGACTGCACCTGGCCGCGAATGCCGATGCTGGCGCTCTGGCCATTGCCGCTGTTGGGTGTGATGACCAGGCTTGGCGCCAGATACTGGATAGCGGTGACGTCGTTGATCTGCGCACGGGCCAGCGTCGTCGCCGGAATGGCGCTGACCGCCACCGGAGTCGACTGGAGCTTTTCCTGCGTGCGGCGAGCCGTGACGATGATGTCGGCAATGGCCGGTTCCGGCGTGCTGGCGGCTGCCGTGCCGGACTGCGCCAGCGCCGTGCCAGGTGCGAAAGTCGCGACCATCCCCGCGACCGACCCCATCAACGCCATCGCCCGGGATAGCCGCTTAGCGTTAACGCTTGATTCTGCCATGATCCTCTCCTCCTACCCTGTGGATTCTTCCCCGGGCTTATTGCTATATCTCTTATGGCAACCCGACCTTCGTCAAGCGCCAGAATGACATTCATATATATTTATTTGCGTGCTGGAGCAGCCGTCACAGCCCTGTCCGGGGAAAAACGCTGAATTTACGCCGAATTAATCGCAGGGGCTGTTACGAACCTGTATCTTAATTGCACCCACAAAGGCCCGCCGGGCATCTCTGCCCTGCAGCTGCGGCGGCGGCGCATGTGCGCAAAAAGCATCCTTGCTGCGCCGCATCGTCGGCAACAAGAGGCCCCGAACCACCAAGTTGCCCGATTGAATGAAATTTGCTACAGCCCCTGCGCAACAGCTTCAAACAGGCGGGCCATGGCTGATACCAATGCAATTGTGGGGCAGATCGGTGATCTGGCCCAGGCAGGCGAACGCATGATCGAGCGTCTGCGGCGCAAGGCCTTCTTGCCGGAAAGCCGCAAGGGACTCAATGTTCGCTTCGGGATTGCCGAAGCGGCGCAATTGCTCGGCTGTTCCACCAATCGCATCCGCATGGCCGAAGATGATGGCCGCCTGCCCCCGCCCCCTTCGGGCGAAAACGGGCGGCGCATTGGCTACAGCATGCCCGAAATGCTCAACATGCGCGATGTGCTGGGCGCCATGCCCACGCGCGCGCCGCTCGATCCCCCCGCCATGATCGCGGTGCAGAATTTCAAGGGCGGCGTGGGCAAGTCCACCGTCACCACGCACCTCGCGCACTATTTCGCCGTGCAGGGGTATCGCGTGCTGGTGGTCGATTGCGATAGCCAGGCCACCACCACCACGCTGTTCGGCTTCAACCCCCATTTCAACATCACGCGGGAAGAAACGCTATACCCCTATCTGTCGATCGACCCGACCCAGGCCGATCTGCTCTATGCGGTCAAGCCCACGCCCTGGCCCAATGTCGACCTGATCCCGTCCAATCTCGAATTGTTCGACGTGGAATACGAACTGGCTGCGGCAGGCTCTGACGGGCAATCGGTGCTCGCGGCCCGGTTCCGCAAGCTCAAGCAGGGGCTGCTCGATCTGGCGCGCGATTATGACGTGGTGATTCTCGATCCACCGCCGGCACTCGGCACCATTTCGCTTGCGGTGATGCAGGCGGCCAATGCCCTGCTCGTGCCGCTCGCGGCCACCACGCCCGATTTCTGCTCCACGGTTCAATTCCTGTCGATGATGGACCAGGTCATCGCGCAGCTGGTGGAAGCCGGCATTGCCGTGGATTATCAGTTCGTGCGCCTGATCTGCTCGAAATTCGATGGCAACGATCCCAGCCACGCCATGGTCCGCACCATCATGGAGCAGACGTTCGGCCCGGCCCTGCTGCCGGTGCCGATCCTCGAAAGCGCGGAAATCAGCCATGCGGCCATGCGCATGATGACGATCTACGAACTGGAAAAGCCGATCGGCACCGCCAAGACGCACAAGCGCTGCCGCGCCAACCTGGACGAGGCACTGGGCCAGATCGAACAGCTCGTGCGCACCGGCTGGGGCCGGGTCGCCCCGGCACGCGAAGAGGATGTGCTCCATGCCTGATCGCAGGGCCAAGACAGCCCCCCTCCCCTTCCCCTTTCTCGCCCTCTTTCTGGCAAGGTCCTGATCCATGGCGCGCAAACAGTCCGATTATCTCGCCGCGCTGCTGGCCGAGGACGAGGAAGCCCAAGGACCGGCAGCGACGCCGGCCGTGATCGACAACACACCGCCCGCGCGTCCGTCTGGCACGCCGGAAGAGCCGGTACCGGCCCCGCCGCCCGCTCCCGTGACGGCAGCGGCACCCCCGCGCCCGGCAACGCCGCGGGCCAGCGCGCCCGGCCTTGGCCCACTGCGCGGCACCACGCTGCTCAACCGCGAAAGCGCCCTCGCCCGTGTTGCCAGCGGCGAAGTGCGCCAGGTCACCCAGCTGCTGCTCGATCCGTCCCGCGTGCGCGTATGGGCCGGCAATGCCCGCTCCTATGCGCACCTCACCGAGGAATCCTGCCGCGAGCTGATCGATTCGATCATTGCCGAAGGCGGCCAGAAAGTGCCGGCCGTCGTCCGGCGGATCGAGAACGATCCCGCCTTCGATTACGAAGTGATCGCCGGCACGCGGCGCCACTGGTCGATCGCCTGGCTGCGCGCCAATTCCTATCCGCAGTTCCAGTTTCTCGCGCAAGTCGCCCAGCTCGATGATGAAGCCGCGTTCCGCCTTGCCGACCTGGAAAACCGCGCGCGCAAGGACGTTTCGGATCTGGAGCGCGCGCGCAACTATGCGCTGGCACTCAAGGATCATTACGGCAACCACCTCACCCGCATGGCAGAAAGATTAAAACTTTCAAAGGGTTGGTTGTCAAAGATGCTACGCGTCGCGAGCTTGCCGGACAGCGTGGTTGCAGCATTTGCCTCTCCGGCAGATGTCCAGCTCAAGCCGGGTTATTCCCTGGCCCAAGCGCTGGACGACAAGCAGGCGCAAGCCATGATCCTCAAGGAAGCAAGACAGATCGCGCGCGAGCAGGATGCTGCGCGCAGCGGCGGGCGGCCCTTGCTGCCCTCGGCTGAAGTGCTCCAGCGGCTGCTCGCGGCACCTCGTACCGGCCAGTCGCCGCGCGGGCCCTTGTTCGTGTGGGATGCGCCGGCCACGGGCCGCTGCGCCGTTTCGGTGCTATCGGCCGGCCGGCAGGGCATTACGCTCAAGCTTCACAATGGAACCGGCGCCACCGAGCAGGACATGATCGAGGGCGTTCGCGCCGCGCTGGAGTCCCTGGAAGCCCAAGGCAAGGGCATGCAGCGGTGACACGCACGTTTCCCCGTTTCCCCGGGGAAACATCCCTGCCGGATTTAGGCCGCGAACCCATGTTGGCGCCTCGGCGGCGCCATTTATGGGTTCATGACACGGCAAGGCGCTACCCTGGCGCATGGCCCCCTGCCCTGCGCCCGCCCCCCAAGCTGATCACGGCGCCTCACCTGCGTTTGGCCCGGTCCGGCTCTTGCCGGTGCCGGGCGCTTGCGCATCGTCTCTTCCCATCAACCGAAACAGTACCGGAATGACCCGCAGCAAATCCTCTGCCAGCTCCGAACGGTTCGACGTCTTCCTGCCCTACGTGGCCGACATGCCGCTGCGCGATCAGCGGGAGATGATGGAGCGTCCCTTCTTTTCCTTGGCCAAGACCAAGCGAACCAAGCCGATCGACTACACCAGTCCCGACGGCAAGCTGTGGGTCCATGTCTCGGGCAATCCCGACTATGGCATGGCCACGATCTGGGATGCAGACATCCTGATCTACTGCGCCAGCGTGCTGGCCGACATGGTCCGGCGCGGGGTCAATGATGTGCCGCGCAAGCTCAACATCATGCCTTACGACCTGCTGCGCGCGATCGGCCGCCCGACGACTGGCCGTGCTTACGAACTGCTGGGCCAGGCGCTCGATCGGCTGGTGGCGACAACGATCAAGACCAACATTCGCGCCGAAAATCGCCGCGAAGCAACTTTCTCCTGGCTCGATGGCTGGACGCAGCTGGTGGACGAGCGCACCGAGCGCTCGCGCGGCATGACGCTGGAGCTGTCGAACTGGTTCTGGGAAGGCGTGATGATGCAGGGCGGGGTCCTGGCAATTGATCGCGCCTATTTCAACATCACCGGCGGGCGCGAACGCTGGCTCTACAAAGTGGCACGCAAGCATGCCGGTGGCGCGGGCGAGGATGGCTTTGCCATTGCCATGCCCACGCTATTCGAGAAATCCGGGGCAGAAGGCGAATACCGCCGCTTCAAGTTCGAGATTCTCAAGCTTGCCGAAAAGGATGCCCTGCCCGGCTATGCCCTGCGCGTCGAGCAAGGGAAGAATGGCGAGCCGCTGCTGCGCATGGTGCGCGTCGACGGCAAGGACGGGGCAGAAACCGTTTCCCCGGGGAAACGCCCTTCCCCCATGGCCGCCATGCTTCCCACCCCAGAGCCCGGCAAGCAGGAAAGCGCCTCTGGCGAGCGTCGCCAACCGACAGCCCTCGCCCCTTCCCGCAGCCAGTCGGCCACGGCGCCGGTGTCGACGGTGGATGCGCGCCACTTGATCCGGTCCACCATTGCCGGGCTGAGCCACGCCGCAACGCGCGGCTTCATCACCGACGATACCCTCGCGCACTTGCGGGAAACCTGCCCAGGCTGGGATTTCCATGCCCTTCACGCCGAATTCGAACGCTGGGTCTCGGCCGACCCGGCGCGCACCCCGGCGGACTGGCAACGCGCGTTCATCGGCTGGACCAAGCGCCACCACGAAAAGCACCGCCATACCCTGCGCTGATCGATCGCGTCGACGGCGTGCAGATTGGATCGCTGCCGTTCCCCAACCATCCGTGCCGGCCATGACGGCAGTGCTTCTGTCCAGGCTCGGGATGATGAAGGACCACCATGTTTCGGCGCGCCAACCAGAAGCGATCCGGCGTTCTTCGCGCGCCAGGCCCGCCCGGCAATCGCCGCCGCCCTGGCATGTGCGGGGGCAGGGGCCTTCCGATATGCCGCCCCAACCGTTCGCGAAGTGTCGTGCTCGATCCGTGTCCCGGTCAATGCGGGCTTGGCGCAATCAGCGATTGAACATCGAATACGGCGCATTGGCGAAAAGAAATTCAATTCCGCAGGTGATTCGAGCCTATACGAGCGAACATCGACCTATCGGGAACACCAAAGGGGCCATATTCGATCTATCGGGAACAGGGCATCGATCCATCAGGTACGTTTTGTCGATCCATCGGGAACGCCGGCACGACCCATCAGGAACGGCACCCAGCCTGCGAATCGCGATGGCTGCGCGAGTCGGGACTGTCGAGCGCAGCCTTAACTTATTTAAACTCCATAAACCCGTCTAACCGGTGGGAAGCTGATTTTGTTTCTGGGAAAAGGGGGAGGGGACAACACTGCGCCGTTGCTGGTGACAGAAGCTGCACCAAATCCCCCATCCAGACTGACATGCCCTGCCCAAACACCACGATGCATGGAAAATGTCGTGATAAGTGATTGATATTATGGCACACATTGCACCGAAATCAGTTTGGGCGGCAAATCGTGACCGATCTGCCGCCCACAACCGTCTGGAGTTGATCGCGCGTCAGCGGATCACAGGAAGAAACGCAGCGAAGCCGTTACCGTGCGCGGATTGAGCACGCTGGCCGTTCCCACGCCGGTGAGGGGCAGGGTGCCATTGCCCACATTGACGATGGCCAGCTTGTCGAACAGGTTGGACACGTTGAGGCTGATCACGAACCGATCGACCGGGCGAACCTGCAGGTACGCGCCCACCGTGGCATAGCCGGGCATGCGCAGCTGGTTGCTGTCCTGCGCAAAGCTTCCGGTGGTGCCGATGACGTTGAGGCCGGTGGTGAACAGGTCGCTGTCATATTGCGGGCCCAGCTGATAGATCAGCGTGGCGGCATGGCGCGGCCGGTTCCCGACCAGTTCGGGCTGGCCTTCGACACCGGTGATCTGTGCCTTGGTCAGCGTGCCGCTGGCCGTGAGCGAGAAATTGCCCTTGCGAATCTGCCCTTCGAATTCGGCACCATAGGCACGATAGCTGCGCGATACCGTGCTGGAATTGGCGCTGCCGTCGGGATTGGTGATCACCTGGGTGCTGGTTTCGCGGCTGGTGGCATAGAAGCTGGTGAGATTGAGCGACAGGCCCCCGGTGCGGAACTTGGCACCCACTTCGGCTTGCCGCACTGGCGCGCGGGCATAGTCATCCTTGATCAGGCTGCCATCGGGCTTGAGCATTCCGGCAAACAGGATGCTGTCAGCCGCGGCCCGGCCGCCCAGGCTGTAGCGGGCAAAAACCGCAGCTTGCGGCGCGATGCGCCAGTTCACGCCGGTGGAATAGGAAAGATAGTGATAGTTGTAGTTGACCGGATGGGATGCGTTGCGGGGTATGTAGGCCCAGGTCGTTTCCGAGAAAGACGATGGCACGCCATTCCCGTCGAGATCGAAGAACTTGACGTTCTCGGGCCCATCGTTGGCCACCGAGCCGCGCACGCGACCGGTGTCATACCGAACCGATGCACCAATCGCGATATGGCCGTGCTGGAAGTTGAACGAACCATAGGGCGCGGTCACGTCGTAATCGACATCCATCGAGTGCTGGTTGCCGACCGAACCCAGCCCGGAGTGGAACAGCGCGCCGTCCTGCGTGATCTTGAAGCCGTTGGCCGCCGTGATATCGACGAGTGCAGACTGGCCATTGCCAGCCAGATCCTGAACATCCGAGGCGACCAGGCTGTCGAGGTGCAGGGCCTGGCGCGAACGATAGACGCCGCCGGTAAGCGTGAGCGAACCACCACTGACCGGCAATACCCGGCTGGCGCGCAGATCGTTGACAACAAATCCCAGGTCGCGGCCGTTGTGCTGGTAGGGCAGGCCGAGCAGGAGTATGCCGTTGCCATTGAGAGTCGACGGCGAGGTGATGGCCTGTCCGGCCTTGGGCCCGCTGGCATAGGACAACGCGGCGCCCGGGCCGCCGAACGTGGTGGCAATCACGTCTGCCGGGGCGGCGAACCCCGGATAGCTGCCGTTGGTATTCAGCGTGGAAGAGGAATAGCGGAACCGTTCGGAAACGGTCCATCCGGCCACTTCGAACTGCGTTTCCACGCCCAGGGCAACGCTTTTCACATGGCTGCCCGTGCGCAAGTTGATCGTGGCGATCTGGTCTTCGCGGCCCATGGTGTACATCGACGGGATGTTGGGCGACGTGGCCAGATCGCGCGTGGCCGAAAATCCGGCCAGGCTTTCATATTTCGGATCGGCATCGCTGCCGGTGATGCGAAGCACCGCCGGCGGGGAAATCCCCGTGCTGTCATCGAGGACCTTGGCCGAAAAGCGGATGAAACCATTTTCAAGCTGGCGCGTGATGTTGAACTTGACCTGGCCACCGTGGAAAACGGAAAAGCCCGCATTGCGTGGGCCTTCGCCGGTGCGATAGAAGCCGCCAATGTGAAAGCGCAAGTTGTCGCTGAGCCGGCCACCGTAATCGAAATCACCGCGTGCCAGGCCATAGTCCAGCCCGGCCGAAGTCATGACCGAACCGCCCGACGCCTCGCCGGTCTTGGAAACCAGGTTGATCACGCCGCCCGGCGAATTGGACGCGAACGTGGATGCCGAGCCGCCACGGATGGATTCGACTTGCGCGATATTGAGATCGGCGCGCACGAAATTCGTGGCCGCGCCGCCCTGGATGTCGCCAAACTCCATCACCGGTAGGCCATCTTCCTGCACCACGACATATTTCGAGCCATCGCCCACCAGCGGCAACCCGCGAATGGTGAGGGCGGTTTCGCTGTCGCCCGATCCGGCTTCAACGCGCATGCCCGGAATATTGCGGAACAGTTCGGCGAGGCTGAGCGGCGCAATGCGCGTGATCTGCACTTCCCGGATCGAGCTGGTGGAGGTTGCGCTGTCGAGGCGGTCGCGTCCGCGCGCCACGCCGGTGGTGACCATGTCCGATTCCGCCGGGGCGCGATCGGCCTCCCATGCGGTCGGCTGGGCCTTTTCCGGCTTGTCTGGCGCGTTGGCCGCCATGGCTTGGGCCGATGGAAGCAGGATGGCCATGGCGATGGCCGAAACAGATGCAAGCGAAGTCATGTAATCCCCCTCGATAAGCACGATTCTGGGTCGAGCAGCCCGAGGGGCTAGCGGCTGGGGAGCTTAAGGCATGTTAGGGTGGGGGGAGGTGAGAATACGCAGGATAAAGCCTGTGTCGTCGGTATATTCTACACGGCACAAGGCCGCTTTGTTGTTGAATTGACGCCTTCTTGTTGAACGACCACCTTGTTGACAAAAGAATTGTCCCGAAGCGCCAAGTTCGGGCATCGTGCACCGGTTCCGCCACGAGAGTATCCCGTACCATGAAGAAACCGGCAACGCCGCGCCCGTCGGCAACGATGCTGATCTTGCGCGATGATCCATTCGAAGTGCTGATGGTGGTGCGCCATGCCGATCAGGATTTCTCGTCGGCCATGGTGTTTCCCGGCGGGCTGGTCGATCCTGCGGACGGTGATCCTGCCTGGTTGCCCCATATCACGGGCGCGGACGGACTATCGGATCTGGAGCGGGCCTTGCGCATCGCTGCCATGCGCGAGACGTTCGAGGAAACGGGCCTGTTTCTGGGCCGGGGAAGGGACGGGCAATGGCTGGACACGGTGGAAGCGGCCGGCTCGTTTCTCGACACCGTGGCGCGCGCGGGGGCCGTGCTGGACTTGGGCCAGCTGGTGCATTTTGGCCATTGGATCACGCCCGAACTCGCGTTGCGCCGCTATGACACGCATTTCTTCCTGGCGGCGGCCCCTGGCGGCCAGATCGCGTGCTGTGATGGCCGGGAGGCGGTGGAAGCGGTGTGGTTGGAACCGGCTGTGGTGTTGCAGCAGGCGCAAACCGGGCAGCGCGACCTGCCGTTCCCGACACGGCTCAACGTGAGGCGCCTGGCAGGCAGCGAGACATTGGCAGATGCCATGGCCAAGGCCGCAGAGCGGACCGTATTCACGGTGCTGCCCCACATGGAGCGGCGGCCCGGCGGCGTGCGGGTAACCATCCCCGAAGAAGCCGGATACGACGAAACCGAGGAATTTCGCCCGCTTTAACCAGGAATTTTCCCCAATCCTGAGCTGAATGCTTCAGTTGGCGGAGGCCGATAGGCAATTTCACCTAGTCATCACTGCCGGCCTGTCAGGGCCTGACGTTCCATATTCGGATGATGAATAGGAAACATCGGGCTTGGGGTCGATCTTGCAACACAATGTGATTTCGGTGGCAGAGTGGCTTGGGACAGGCGACCAGACCACGACAGGCCGAGGAACGCGGGACCGGAGCGATGCCGCGTGCACGGGTGCGCGCCGTGATGGCCTGTGCGCGCAGGCGGCGCGGATTGCGGTGCTGGGGTCGCCTTTCGTCTCCCATTTGGTGGAAGCAGCCTGGCGCGCGCTCGATCGGGCACCGGCACTGGCGCTGATGCTCGACAGTTGGCCGGGCGATTTCGGGGCAGACGCGGTTGCCTTGCGACTGGCTTCGGCGCTTCATGCCCTGGCGCTGCGCGGAACGCCGCCGCGCCTTGCCGCGCTGTTTGCCGCGCGCGAGGGCGATTTCGACAGCGTTGTGGGCGAAGCGCTGGCCCAGCAGGAAAAATTCATCATCGCCTGGATGGCCCGACCGACGCAGACTAACGAGGTGGCGCGCTCGGCCGCGCTGATGGCGGCCCTGCTGACGCTGGACGCAGAGCGTGCCATGCCGGTGGACCTGCTGGAACTGGGCGCGAGTGCCGGGCTCAACCTCAACGTGGCGCACTATCGCTTCATCCTGGGCGACACGGCCTGTGGCCCGGCGGATTCTCCGCTGCAACTGGCGCCCGATTGGCAGGGCGGCTCCCCGCCGCAGGGCCGCATCGCGGTGGCCAGCGCGCGCGGGGTGGACCTGGCGCCAATCAATTGCTGCGATCCGGCAGCGGCGCTGCGGATGCAGGCCTATGTCTGGCCCGACAAGCCGGGGCGGCTGGTGCACCTTTCTGCTGCGCAGCAAATCGCGCGCGTGCATCCTCCGCAGGTGGATCGCGGCAATGCGGCAACCTGGCTGCGCCAGCGCCTGGCCTTGCCGCAGGCGCGCGGCACGCGGCGGGTGATCTTTCACTCGATGGTCATGCAATATCTTTCCGCCGGAGAGCGCGGTGCGATCGCCCAGTCCATCATCCGTGCCGGAGCGCTGGCCACGCCCGATAACCCGCTGGCCTGGATCGCCCTGGAATGGACGCCAGACCGCCGCGCCGTGATGCTTCATGCCACGCACTGGGGCGGGGGCATGGCAGGGCAGGGGGGCACCAGCGATGGCTGCGGCAGCACCCGTGCGCTGGCGCGGTGCGATCCCTATGGCGAATGGCTGGCCTGGTTGGTCCCATGACTATTGGCCTGATGACTATTGGCCCGATCATCCGCAAATCTGCTTAGCAAGCGAACACGGATAATTTTGCCACGGCCCTTATGCCGAAATGCACACCTTGGCCCATGCGGGGCACGACGGACCCGGTTCGGAACCGCCCCAACGGCCAACGGAATAAACGTTTTACACCATCGACTTCATTCAACGGCGAGGCCGGAAGAGCGCATATGGAACGCAACCTGCCCATTCCCCGCAAGCTGGCCCTGGCCCTGATGGCCGTGGCTTTGACCGCCGCGCTGATGAGCCTGATCTTCGGCATCAACATTGCCCAGATCAGCGCATCGGCCGAACGCAGCGATTACAACCGCGGTGTCCATGCGGCATCGCTGACGCTGGAAACCGCGTTGCTGCGGCAGAACAGCCAGCTGCGCGGCTATCTGGTGACGGCCGATCCCACGTATCTCAAGTCCTATTACGAAGGCCGGGACGATTACGACAAGACCAGCCAGGACCTGGAAAACACGCTGACCGACCCGGCACAGCGCGAGCTGGTCGTGCAATCGCGCGCGGCAACGCTGGCCTGGCGGCGCAACTGGGGCGACAAGTTCGTGGAAGTGGTCAAGTCGGGCCACCAGATGGAAGCCCAGGCCGACGTGCGCGCCGCGGGCAAGGCAGTGCTGGTCAGCGATGCCGTGCTGCCGCTGCGCAAGCTGCGCGATCTGCAGAGCGAGGCGATCGAGACCAACATGGCCAGCCAGTCGCGCGCGATCACGCTGGCGTGGACCACGCTGGCGCTGGGCGGCATCCTGCTGATCGGCCTGCCGTTCTTCCTCTCGCGCATGTTGAGCCGCGCGATTGCTGCACCGATCGGCGAATTGACGCAGACGATGAAGCAGCTGGCGCAAGGCAACAACGAGATCGCCATTCCCGATGCCGACCGGCGCGACGAACTGGGCGAAATGGCCCGCGCGGTGGAAGTGTTCCGCGACGCTGCCCGCATGCGCGTGGCCGCCGTGAAGGACCGCGAACGCGCGATGGAATGCCTGGCACAGGGGCTGCATGCCCTGGCCGATGCCGACCTTACGGTGCGCCTCGAAGGCCTGCCGGCCGATTTCCAGGAACTGGCCGACCATTTCAACCAGGCGCTCAGCCGCCTCGGCTCTGCCATGCGCACGGTGAAAGGCAGCATTGCCAGCATCAATTGCACCACCGGCGAAATCAAGCAGGCGACGATCGACTTGTCCAACCGCTCCGAACGCCAGGCCGCCAATGTCCAGGCATCGGCCAGCGCGATGGACGACATCACCCGCAAGGTGATGGAATATGCTGACCTCACCAGCAATGCCAACCAGGCCATGACCGAAGCGCGCAGCGAAGCGGCACGGGGCGGGGACGTGGTGGGCCGCGCCATCGCCGCGATGAGCGACGTGGACCAGGCCAGCCGCGAAATTGCCGAGATCATCACCCTGATCGACGGTATCGCGTTCCAGACCAACCTGCTGGCGCTCAATGCCGGTGTGGAAGCGGCGCGTGCGGGCGAGGCGGGCAAGGGCTTTGCCGTGGTGGCGAGCGAAGTGCGTGCCCTGGCGCAGCGCAGCGCCGAAGCCGCGCAGGAAATCAAGGCCCGCGTGGGCGCGGTGACCGAGCACGTCCGCTCCGGTTCGGAACTGGTGCATGACACTGGCGAATCGCTGCAGCGGATCATCGCCAAGGTCAGCGGCGTGGGTGGGGTCATTTCCGCCATTTCGGAAACCGCCACCCAGCAATCGACCGGCCTGAGCCAGATCAACCAGGCCATCGCCTCGATGGACGGGATGACCCAGCAGAACGCCGCGATGGTGGAAGAAACGACTGCCGCAACCGAATCCCTCGCGCGCGAAGTCAACATGCTGGCGCAGTCTTTTGCCAGCTTCCGCATCGAGGGCGACATGGCTGCCGCGCGCAGCGAGATGCAGCGGCGCGCGGCTTAGGCGCTGTGGAATTTGTCCACGCCGCCTAATGCTCAACGCCCGAAGAACATCGGACCGTCGAGCGTGAACTTGAAGCCGAAGACGAGCGCATTGTCAGTGTTGGTCTTGTTGAACGGGGCGCCGGTGTTGTCAGGGTGCAGGATGTACTGCACGTTGGGCGACACGCGCAGGCCCGGCACCACATCGGCGCCATAGGCCAGCTCCATCATCACCTGGTGGCGGTGAACGGTATCCTCGCCCTCTGCGGCAAGCCGGGCGGCGCGCATGCGCTCCATCGCCAGGTCGGAAAAGCGCTGGTCGTTGATCATGAAGCCCAGCGTATCGGTGTCGCGGCCCTTGAACGTGCCGGTCTGCACCACGCCGAAATCGAGGAAGCGGCTTTCCTCCACCCGGCCCGACAGGTTGGTCATCGCCGCGCCGAAGATCGCGAGGCCGCGCTTGGTGGCGGGATCCGGGCGAGTCAGCTGCTGATCAAACCGCACATAGATGCCGCTGCGCCCGTGCAAGGTGCGCGCCGGGCGGCCGGTGAGAATGGCAATGCCGCCGGCGTCGTCGCGCAGCGGATCGGCATAGTCGCCACGGTCGAACCAGCCACCCAGGATATAGTGGCCGGGCAGGCGGGTTTCGTTCTTGTCATCGGCATAGCCCAGTTCCCACGGCACGATCACGCCGGTGCGGTTGCGCGAGGAAAAGCTGAAGCCATCGTCGTTCCAGCGCTTGCGATCGGGATTGACTTCATAGACCCCGGCATGGGCAAACCAGCGCGGCGCGACCAGCACTTTCGCATGGGCCATCCAGCTCGACGCCGGGAAATAGGTGAAGTTGCTGTTCTTGAAAACGAACGTGGGATTGCCGCAGGTGGAATTGCTTTGAAACAGGCAATAGAGCGGCGAATTGAGGAAGTGGATATTGGCCTGGCTGCGGCCCGCCTCGATCGTGAGCCGGTCGTTCAGCAGCTTCTGCTCCCAGGTCAGGATCGCAAGGTGGGTGTTCTGCGTGCCCCACACTTCCTGGACCGAAGTATTGTTGCCCAGGACGATATTGGTCAGGCTCTTGCCGTGGCGGTTGGTCGCGGCAAAATGGATCGTCGCGCCCGGAATGCCGACCAGGCGATCCATGTCGAGATCGGCGCCGAGATAGACCTGGCCGGTATAGGCGCTCTTGCGCGCCAGGCCGCCCGTGGCGTTGGCCGCCGCTTCGCCGGTATAGCTCCATTGCAGCGTGATGCCCTGATCGGCCAGCGGCTGGAACGGCTGGCGCGGCGCAGCCGTGGTGGCGGCGGGCAGAGTGGGAGGCGGTGGCGCATCTTCGGCACGGGCGGGCGCGGAGAGGGCAAGCAAGGCTGGCAGCAGGGTGGCGAGGGCACCTGCGCGGCAGGCACCATGGGGCAGGGCGGGCATGGGCATGGGCTCCTTGCGGCGCAGAGGCCGCGTCAGTCAAAAAAGGATCAGGCGGTGGCGGGAAGCGGGCGGCGCAGCAGGCCGGCGAGCAGGGCGGTGGTGAGCGTGCCGGCGGCAATCGCCAGGGCATAGGCGGCCAGGTGCGTGACCGCGCCGGGGATCGGCAGCACGAACACGCCGCCGTGCGGCACGCGCAGTTCCACGCCCATGGCCATCGAAATGGCGCCGGCCAGCGCCGATCCGGCCACGAAGGCCGGGATCATGCGCAGCGGATCGCGCGCGGCAAAGGGGATCGCGCCTTCGGTGATGAACGCCAGGCCCAGCACGGCCGTGGCCCCGGCGCCTTCGCGCTCCTCAGCCGAAAAGCGATTGCGGAACAGCACAGTGGCCAGCGCGATGCCGAGCGGCGGGGTCATCCCCGCAGCCATCGTCGCGGCCATGGGGGTGTAGACCTGGCTGGCGATGAGGCCCACGGAAAAGGCATAGCTCGCCTTGTTGACCGGGCCGCCCATGTCGAACGCCATCATCGCGCCCAGGATCAGGCCCAGCGCGATCGCACTCGATCCCTGCATCCCGCGCAGCCATTCCGTCAGGAACGCAAGCACGGCTGCCACCGGCGTGCCCACGGCATAGACCATCAGCAGCCCGGTAAGCAGCGTGCCGAGCAGCGGCAGGATCAGCATGGGCTTGAGGCCCGCCAGGTTGCGCGGCAGGCGGATCGCGCGGTTCAGGGCCTCCACGCCATAGCCGGCGATGAAGCCGGCCACGATGCCGCCCAGGAACCCGGCGCCCTGGCTCGCCGCGATCATGCCGCCGATCATGCCGGGTGCGATGCCCGGCCGATCGGCAATGGAATAGGCGATATAACCGGCCAGCGCCGGCACGATCAGGGCAAAGCCGCCCTTGGCGCCGATTTCGAAAAGGGCGTGTGCCAGCGTGCCGCCGGCGGCATCTTCGTTGGCGTGAATGCCGCCCAGCGCAAAGGCGAGTGCAATGAGCAGGCCGCCCGCCACCACGAACGGCAGCATGAACGAAACACCGGTCATCAAGTGCTTGTAGGGGCCGGTGCGTTCTGCCTTGGCGGGCGTGGCGGTTTCGTCACCGCCGGCTTGCACGGTCGCTTCGGCGAGGGCGCGGGTGATCAGCGCGGCGCCGCCGGTGATCGCGGGCTTGGTATTGCTGGCGAACACACGCTTGCCGGCAAAGCGGGCGCGGTCCACTTCGCGGTCTGCGGCGATGATCACCACGTCGGCCTGCGCGATTTCCTGCGCCGTCAGCGGTGTGCCCGCGCCCACCGAGCCTTGCGTTTCCACGCGGATGGAGACGCCGAGTTCTTCCGCGCCCTGCTGCAACCCTTCGGCCGCCATGAAAGTATGGGCAATGCCGGTGGGGCAAGAAGTGATCGCCACCACGCGCTTTTGCTGCGCAGCATCGACCGGCTTGGAAAGCAGCGCCAGCGCGGCGGCTGGATCGGCCAGCACGGTATCGACCGGGATCACGTGCACGCCGGGTCGGGCGACCGGCTCCGCGCCGTCGAGGGCCAGTTGCACGTCGAGCTCCAGCCCGGCTTCGCGCGCGGCCTTGGCCAGCGCCTGCGCGGCGAGAACCGCTTCGACATCGCGCCCGGGCGCGGCAATCAGCACTTGGTGTGTCATCAGGCTCTATCCCAGGTTTATCTTGGCGGGCGTTACGGGCGCGCGCCGATTGTCACGTCTTGCGCCAGCGCCATGACGCTGGCCTTTTCCGGCAGGTTGGGGCCGGCCATGCCCAGCTTGGCCACGGCAAAGGCGGTGGCCAGGCGCGCGGTTTCGGCAAGGCTCAGCCCCGCCACATGCGCAGCGGCAAGTCCTGCCACCATGGCATCGCCCGCGCCCACCGTGCTGGCGATATGGGGCAGGGCCAGTTGGGCATGCACCGCGCCATCGGCATTGACGAACAGCGCGCCTTCGCTGCCCATCGACACGACGACCAGGCCCACGCCGCCAGCATGGAGCGCGCGCGCTGCGGCCAGCACGGCGGCGCCATCGGGCAGGGGTTCCCCCGCCCAGGCGGCCAGTTCGTCGCGGTTGGGCTTGATCGCGTGGGGCATCACGGGCGCGGCCAGCGCGCGGGCAAGCGGCACGCCACTGGCATCGAGCAGCACATGCACACCCCGCTCGCGCAGCCGCGCCACCTGGGTGGCATAGCAGGCCGGCGGGCAACCGGGGGGGAGGCTGCCCGCCAGCACCACCATGTCGCCCGTGGCGGCCATATGGGCCAGCCCATCGAGCACGGTGGCAAGCACTTCATCGGTGACCGCCAGGCCATCGAGGTTGATGTCGGTCGTGCCGCGCGCGTCCACCAGCTTGAGATTGACGCGGGTGGACCCATCGACGCGCACCATGGCATCGGTGATCGGCTTGGCGGCAAACAGCGCCTCGAACGGGGCGGCATTGTCCGTGCCGAGCAGGCCATGCGCGGAAACGGGAACGCCCCAGTCTGCCAGGCAACTGGCGACGTTGATGCCCTTGCCACCCGCGTTCTGGCGCACGGACTTGGCGCGGTGCACGTCGCCCGGCACCAGCGTGTCGAGCGTGATCGTCTCGTCGATCGCAGGATTGAGCGTCAGCGTGTGGACGCGCATCAGGCGGCTCCCCCTTCCAGCGCCACATCGAGCGCGCGAACTTCCGCCGGGCCGGGCTGGGCCAGCGCGCGGCGGGCAAGGTCTTGCAGATCGGCCAGGCTGGCGCCGCGCAGGCGCGCCTTGACGGCGGGAATGTCGCGCGGGGTCATCGACAGTTCGCTCACGCCCAGGCCAGCGAGCAGCGCCGCGCCAAAGGGATCGCCGGCCAGGCCGCCGCATACCCCCACCCAGCGGCCATGCCTGGCCGCGCCTTCCACGGTCATCGCGATCAGGCGCAGCACGGCCGGGTGCAGGCTGTCTGCCTCGGCGGCAAGATCAGGGTTCTGGCGATCGATGGCGAGCGTGTATTGGGTAAGGTCGTTGGTGCCGATCGAGAAGAAATCGGCATATTCGGCCAAGGCCTGGGCCTGGACGGCGGCGGCGGGCACTTCGATCATGATGCCGATGGGCACGGCCGGCGCATCCAGTTCGGCGCGGATCGCCTCGCACCGCGCGCGCAGCCGCTGCAATTCCCAGGCGGAGGTGATCATCGGGAACATGATCGACAGATCGCCGCCTTGCCTTGCTGCGCGGTAAAGCGCGCGCAGTTGCGGATCGAGCAAGTCGGGCCGGCGCAGCAGGAGCCGCGCGCCGCGCACGCCCAGGAAGGGGTTTTCCTCGTGCGGCAGGTCGAGGTGCGGCACTTGCTTGTCCCCGCCGATATCGAGCGCGCGGACGATCAGCGGCTTGTTGTCCAATGCGTCGATCATCGCGCGATAGATCGCGGCCTGCTCGTCTTCGCCCGGCGTGTCGCCACGTTCGAGGAAAAGGAATTCGGTGCGCATCAGGCCCACGCCTTCCGCACCCTCGGCCAGGGCAAAGGGCACCGAGTCCGGGCGGTTGACGTTGGCGGCGATGTCCACCCGGTGCCCGTCGGTGGTGATCGCCGGGCGGCTGCGCTCGGCTTCCTGCGCGCGGCGGCGGGCGGCGATGCGATCGATCCAGTCTTGCGCGCTGGCAAGGTCTGCCTCTGCCGGATCGAGCCAGACGCGGCCCGCATCGCCATCGACAATGACCGTGGCGCCCGAACGCAGCGACAGTAGTTCGTTGCCCAGCGCCACCACCGAAGGCAGGCCCAGCGTGCGCGCCAGGATCGCGCTGTGCGAGGTGGGGCCGCCCAGCGCCGTGGCCATGCCGGCCACCCTTTCGGGATCGAGCGTGGCCGTGTCGGACGGGGAAAGGTCACCCGCCACCAGAACGCAGGGTCCATCGGGCAGCGCATCGAGCGAGCCGGTGGCCAGCGCCGGATCGAGTGCGCCGAGCACGCGCCGGCCCACATCGTGAAGATCGGCGGCGCGGGCGGCCAGCACGGGATTGCCCAGTGCGGAAAGCTGCCCGGCAATGCGGCTGACCGCCTGGTGCCACGACCATGCCACCCCATGTCCTTCGACCATCAGTTGGCAGGTGAGGGTGATGAGGTCAGTATCGTCGAGCAGGTCGGCCTGCGCCTTGAAGATCGCGGCATCGCCCGCGCCAAGCCGGCGGGTGGTATCGTCGATCAGCGCGGTCATCTGCGCGCGGGTGCGGCGCAAGGCGTCGTCGAGCATGGCACCACCGCGGCCCAGGTCCACCGGCTCGTCCGCCACGGTCAACTCGGCCGCCGCCACCACATGCACCGTGCCGATGGCCAGGCCCGGACTGGCGGCCACGCCGGCCAGCATGGAGAGCGCGGTTGCCGGTTGCCAGCCACGGCCCGATCCTTGCGCCGTGGCGGCGACTTTGGCGGCAGCGCGCGCGGCGTCTTCCTTTTCGCGTGGCGTCAACCGGCGCACGGCGGCCAGGAACTGCTCCACCGCCGCGCGGCCCTGCGGCCCGTCGGCCGAAACGGTGACGGTGTCGCCGCATTTCAGGCCCAGTTGCAGCAGGGAAACCAGGCTCTTGGGATCGGCGCTGTCCGTGCCATGGCGCACGCGCAAGGGGGCCGGGGCAGCGCGCGCGGCGTCCATCCAGGCAGAGGCGGGGCGGGCGTGGAGCCCGGCGGGATAGTCCACCGTCCATTCTGTTGCATGGGCAAGGTCCGCCACCGGGGCCGCTGCGGCGGCAGGGGCACTGTCTTCGCCCAGCGCGGCGGCAATGGCATGGGGATCCTCACTCGCCACCAGCGCGGCCAGGCGCGCTTCGTCCTGGATCAGGCGGGTGAGGCGGCGCAGGATGGCGATGTGGCTGTCGGAATTGGCAGCAATGCCGACCACCAGGTGCGCGGTCTGGCCGGGGTTCCATTCCACCCCGTCGCGCAGTTGCAGCACGGCGATGCCGTCGCGGCGTACCAGGCCCTTGTCCTCGCCCAGGCCATGGGGGATCGCCACACCGCCGCCCAGGAACGTGTTGGCCACGCCCTCGCGCCGCACCATCGATTCTTCATAACCGGGTGCCACGCATCCAGCGGCCACCAGCATTTGCCCGACTTGGCGAATCGCGTCTTCCTTGGCGGCCGCATGCGCGCCGATGCGTACGAGTGCGGCCGGTTCGGGCAAATTCGCGGGGTTGGGCAGCATGTCGCGCATCTCTCCTGGCCATTGACCGACGGACTCGGGCCGTCGCTGTTCCACGAGAAAACGTTTTCTCGCGGATTTTGTCAAGAGGCTTGCGCAAACGCAGTGCTTCGGGCCATGTTGTGCGACAGGATCAGCCATTCGGCCGGCCTGTGGGAGAGAACGTTTTCCAATGGCAGTGGGGATCAAGGATGTAGCGCGGGTGGCCGGCGTTTCGGCAGCCACGGTCTCGCGCGTGCTCGCCGGCAAGGCGGTGGACGCGGCCATGCAGGAACGCGTGCACCAGGCGGTGAAGGAAACCGGCTATCGCCCGAACCTTGCCGCGCGCCGGCTGCGCTCGCGCCATTCCAACGTGATCGGCCTGATCGTCGCCGATATCCGCAACCCGTTCTTCACTGCCGTTTCGCGCAGCATCGAAAGCGTGGCGGCTGCGCGCGGCATGCAGGTGATCTTGTGCAACACCGATGAAGACCCGGAAAAAGAGGCGATGTACCTCGACCTCATGCACCAGGAGCGGGCGGCCGGCGTGATCCTCGCGCCCTCGCGCCAGCGCGTGGCGAAACGCGACTGGCTGGCCGGCGAGCGCCCAGTGGTGCTGATCGACCGCGCGATTCCCGGCGCCGATTGCGATTGCGTGCTGCTGGATAACGAGCGCATGGCCGCCGTGTTGGTGGAGCACTTGCACGGGCGTGGCCACCGCCGCATGGCGGGCCTGTTCGGCGCGCAGAGCATGACCGGCCACGAACGCCGCGCCGGCTTCGAGCGCGCGGCTGCGGCGCTTGGCCTTGAGGCGCAGGCGCTGGCCGTGCCCCATTCTGCCGGAGAGGCCGAACGCGCGCTGTCTGCGCTGCTGTCCGGCCCGCAGCGGCCCGATGCGCTGGTGGCCAGCAACGGCGTGATGCTGCTGCATATCCTGCGCGCGTTGCGGGCACAGGGCCTGTCCGTGCCGGACGATATCGCGCTGGCCGGGTTCGACAACAACGACTGGATGGATTTCGTGGGCAACGGAAGCGGCATCAGCGTGATCGAGCAGCCGGTGGAGGAAATCGGCCGCACCGCGATGACCATGCTGCTCGACCGGCTCGACCATCCCGAGAGCCCCACGCGCAAGGTCGTGCTGGCCGGCAAGCTGGTGGCGCGCGGCTGAACAATAGGCGGCTGAACAATAGGCGGCTGAACAACAGGCGACAGGCGGTTCAAGATTCGCGCAGCCTGCCTCGCATAGCGTGTGCCTTGGGACATTAGGGACCCAAGGTGGGAGACACGCAATGCAGACACTTCGCAAGGCGGCCATGGCCGCAGCCGCACTGACCCTTGCCGGCATGGCCGCCGGCACCGCGCAGGCCCAGTCATGGGGCGGATATGGCCAAGGGGGATACGGACAAGGGGGATACGGGCAAGGCTATGGCCAGGGCTGGGGCGGCGGCTATGGCTGGCAGGGCCAGGACACGGCCTACCAGATCTGCTCGGGCCAGCGCGCCCATTCGCTCGAAGCCCGGCTGCGCCACAAGGTGGACGAAGGCAACATCGACCCGCGCCGCGCCGGCCGCATCCACGAAGCCATCGACAACCTCGAAGCGCGCCAGCGCAACGAATGCGGCGAACGCGACTGGCGCTCGATCAGCGACATCGCCGGCCGCTACAACCGCATCGAAGGCTGGATCAACGCCGAGGCCCGCCAGGGCTCTGGCTGGGGCTGGAACAACGGCTCGGGCTGGGGCGGGGGCCGCCGCTGGGGGTGGTGAGCGATTTGGAAGGTGCGGCGCCGGATGGCTTTTTGGCTGTCCGGCGCTTGGCTTGCTATCGTGCAGATTATCCTGCTTGATCGCGCCAGGGGAAATTATGATAGACAAAAATAACCCCAGGGTTATATTGAGTCATGGTCTGGACTGTAGCATTCCATCGGGCGTTCGAGGCGGAATTTCTGGGCTTACCAGGCCAAGTGCAAGAGGCGCTCGCCGCAAGCGCGGGTCTTCTACAGTTGCAGGGGCCGCTGCTGGGACGGCCCCATGCTGATACTTTGGCGGGTTCTGCCCATGCCAATATGAAGGAATTGCGTTTTGACGCGGATGACGGCGTGTGGCGCGTCGCTTTTGCGTTCGATCCCGAACGCAAGGCCATTCTGCTGGTGGCAGGCGACAAGGCCGGTGTGGCGCAGAAGCGGTTCTACAAGAGCCTGATCGCCAAGGCGGATATGCGCTTTGGCGAGCATCTCGAAGCATTGAAAGGATGATGACCATGACAAAGTCAGAGAAGGCCAGCGTTCTTGGCCGCACCCTGGATGAAGTGGTTGCAGCGATGCCTGCCGATGCACAAGCCCGGATTGCCGAGCGTACCGCCCAGCTTCATGCAGAGGTCGAGGGCCTCAAGGCGCTGCGCAAACTTGCCCAGCGTAGCCAGGAGCAGATCGCCCAAAGCCTCGGCGTGAAACAGCCTGCCGTGGTAAAGATGGAGCGGCAGGCTGACCTCTACCTCTCCACGCTCCGGCGTTTTGTGGAAGCGGCGGGGGGGACGCTGGAACTGCGGGTCGAACTGCCTGGAACTGGCGCGTTTACGCTGTCCGGAATCGGGAACATGGGGCGAGAGAGTGAATCCGGTAACACTGCGGCTTGAAGAGTACCGCATAAGCCGTTGCACTTCAGGGGAGGGTGATGGCCGCTGGATAGGTCTGCGCGGTAATTGTCGCGCATTCTATCAGATTTTTCGCGCAGAGGCGCGGAGGAGGAATTTTCTCTGCGCCTCTGCGCCTCTGCGCGAACCAATAAACCCCCTCCGCCGCGCCTGCGGCCCGGCATCTTCCCGGCTGGGCGAGAGAGGATCTGGAAAAAAGTGCCCGCAAGGCCTTCGCAATTGCACAATTGTTGGCTTAGAGAGAATGCCAAGGATGCCCGGCGGACCGGGCCTTTGGCAGGAGAGATTCGCGCGATGACCAGTGAGACCACCGTGCTCGAAAGCGTGCCGGCAGCAGCAGCCGCGCCGGCGCCCAATCCGCAGTCGGGGCAGCGCGTGACGCTTACCCGCTTCCTGATCGAGCAGCAGCGCCGGCCGGATTCGCCGTGCCCGCCGCAATTGCGGCTCTTGCTGGAAACCGTGGCGCGGGCGTGCAAGGCGATCAACTTCTCGATTTCCAAGGGCGCGCTGGGTGATGTGCTGGGCTCGCTGGGCGCCGAAAACGTCCAGGGCGAAGTGCAGAAGAAGCTGGACGTGATCGCCAACGACATCCTGCTCGATGCCAACGAATGGGGCGGGCAGCTCGCGGCGATGGCATCGGAGGAAATGGAAACGCTGCACCCCATTCCGGGCCGTTTCCCCAAGGGCGAATACCTGCTGGTGTTCGATCCGATCGACGGATCGAGCAATATCGACGTGAACCTGTCGGTCGGCACGATCTTTTCGGTGCTGCGCGCGCCCGAGGCCTGCGCCGGGCGCGACGTGACCGAGGACGATTTCCTCCAGGCCGGGACGGAACAGGTGGCCGCCGGCTATGCCATCTATGGCCCGCAGACGCTGCTGGTGCTGACGGTGGGCACGGGCGTCTATGAATTCACGCTCGACCGCGAGATCGGCACCTGGCGGATGACCGACGGGCCGATGCAGATGCCGCAGGGCAACCGCGAGTTCGCCGTCAACATGGCGCGTCGCCGCCAGTGGTCCCCCCACGTGGCGGCCTATATCGAAGAGCGCATCTGTGGCACCGAAGGCCCGCTGGGCGTGGACTACAACATGCGCTGGCCCGCCTCGATGGTGGCCGACGTGCACCGCATCATCAAGCGCGGCGGCGTGTTCCTCTATCCGGCCGACAGCCGCCCCGGCGGCAAGCCGCGCCTGCGCCTGCTCTATGAAGCCAATCCGATGAGCTTCCTGGTGGAACAGGCCGGCGGCGCTGCCACCAATGGCACGATGCGCATTCTCGATGTGCCGCCCTCCAGCCTGCACGAGCGCGTGGGCGTGATCCTGGGTGACCGCGCCGAAGTGGCCGCCGCAACGCAGCCACAGGGCTGACGCGCAGACGGCGCGGCGGATCGGTCCAGGCAGATGGATATGTTCGCCGCGCTCCAAGCCTTTGTTGCCGTGGTGGACGAAGGCGGCTTTGCCCCGGCGGCGCGCCGGGCGGGGCAGGCGGCCTCTTCGTTCACCCGCCAAGTCGATGCGCTCGAAGCCACGCTCGGCACGCTGCTGCTGCTGCGCACCACGCGGCAAGTGACGCTGACGAGCGCGGGCGAGGCCTATTACCCGCAAGCCCGCGCGATTCTGGACCAGCTGGCCGAAGCGAACCGCGTGGTGCGTGAAGGGCCGGGCGCGGCGCGCGGCGTGCTGCGCATCAGCCTGCCGGTAACCTTTGCCCGCCTGCACGTAACTCCGCATCTGCCCGCGTTCATGGCGGTCCATCCCGATATCACGCTCGATGTGACGGTCACCGATGCTGTGGAAGACCTGGCCGCGCAGCGCATCGATGTGGCCGTGCGGCTGGGCGTGCTCGATTCTTCCAGCCTCATCGCGCGCCGCCTGGCGCCGCAGCGGCGCTTGGTCTGCGCCAGCCCCGCCTATCTGGAGGCCAAGGGGCGGCCCGCCTGCCCGCAGGACCTGACGCGCCATGCCTGTCTTTCCTTTGCCTTTGCCGATGGGGCGCGACGATGGCGATTGAGCCGCGCCGGCCAGCACGAATGGGTGCGCGTCGACGGCCCGCTGCGCACCAACCATGCCGATACCATCCGCGAAAGCGCGCTCGCCAGCGCCGGGCTGGCGCTGTTGCCCACCTGGCTGGTGGGCGAGGACATCGCCGCCGGGCACCTCGAGCCGGTGCTTGCCGGGTGGCAGGCCGACATCGCGCGGCCCGGCGCGCTGCCACTGGGCGAAACCGGCATCCATGCCGTCACCCTGCCCGATCGGCGCGGCATGGCCAAAGTGCGCCTGTTCGTCGATTTCCTGGCCGAACGTTTTGGCGCTCCTCCCTATTGGGAGCGCGGATTGCCGGCGTGATCGTTGCGCATGGTGCAATGCTGAACTGCCATTTCGATGGATTATCATCGCTTCGACAATGAGCCATAGGGGGCAACCAAGCCTGGCCGCAACCGTTTCCCCCCGGACGGCCCAACCCGGATGATCACCCATGTCCGACACCATTTCAAACGGCGCTTCCGTGCGTCCTTCCCCAACTGCCCGGCCCGTGCTCGGCCCCGGACTCACGCTTGCCATGGCCGCGACCACGGGTCTGGCCGTGGCCAATATCTATTACAACCAGCCCATGCTCGGCCTGATCGAGGCAGAGATGCCCGGCGCGCTGACGGCCTTGGTGCCGACGGTGACGCAGCTGGGCTATGCGCTGGGGCTGTTCCTGCTGGTGCCGCTGGGCGACCGGGTGGAGCGGCGCGGGCTGATTGCCGGGCAGTTCGTGCTGCTGGCGCTGGCGCTGGTGCTCGCGGCCATCGCGCCATCGCCCGCACTGCTGCTGGGCGCTTCGTTCCTGCTTGGTGCCCTTGCCACGGTGGCGCAGCAGATCGTGCCGTTTGCCGCGCACCTGGCGCCGGCCGAACGAAGCGGCGCGGTGATCGGCAAAGTCATGGCCGGGCTGCTGTGCGGCATCCTGCTCAGCCGGACAGTGGCAGGCGTGGTGGCGCAGCACCAGGGCTGGCGCGCGATGTTCTGGCTTGGCGTGCCGCTGGCGCTGGTGGCGGCGGGCGTGCTGCGCGCGATGCTGCCGGCCTCGCGCGCGGGGGCAGGGGGGCCGCGCTATCCGCAATTGCTGGCCTCGCTCTGGGACTTGTGGCGCCGGCACCGGGCGCTGCGGCTGGCTGCGATCACCCAGGGCCTGCTGTTTGCCGGGTTCAGCGCATTCTGGAGCGTGCTGGCGCTGCGGCTGGGCCAGGTGGGGCAGGGGCCAAGCGTGGCCGGGCTGTTTGGCGTGATCGGCGCAGTGGGCATTCTCGCCGCCCCGCTGGCCGGACACGTGGCCGACCGGCGCGGCCCCCATGCCACGATCGTGGCTGGCGTGGCACTGATGATCGTGGCCTGGGCCATCGCCATGGCCTTTCCGGGCGTGGTCGGGCTGGCGCTGGCCTGCGTGGTGCTCGATCTGGCCGTGCAGAGCGCGCTGATCTCGCACCAGCATATCGTCTATGCCCTCGATACCAGTGCACGGGCGCGGATCAACACGCTGTTCATGGGCGGCATGTTCCTGCTGGGCGCTGCCGGATCGGCGCTGGCCGCACTTGCCTGGCATGGCGCGGGCTGGACCGGGGTCAGCGCGCTGGGCCTGGTGCTGGGCGCGGCGGCGGGCTTCGTCAACTGGCTGGCGCGCCGCCCGGTTCGCGCGTGAAATCATGGAGTTGCAGTCTTTCCCCGGGGAAACCCGGCCAATAATGCTGCATTGCACAATATAGCGAGGCTGGCATTGCCCGCGCGGTCGGAGTAGGCGGTCTTGGCTATGACGGGGCGGGGGCGGGCGATGATCAGGCAATGGTACGTGCTGGCGCTGCTCTCGCTGGTCTATGCGATGAACATCGCCGATCGCTATGTCATCACCACGGTCATGGAATCGATCCGGCTGGACCTGCACCTGACGGATTCGGGCGTGGCCCTGTTGACCGGGGTGGCGCTGGCGCTGTTCTATGTGACCATCGGCATTCCGGTTTCGGCGCTGGCAGACCGGTACAGCCGCCGCAACATCATCGCGGGCGCGCTGCTGGCGTGGTCCGTGCTGACGGTCCTGACCGGGTTCACCATCAGCTTTTCCCAGATGCTGCTTGCGCGGATCGGCGTGGGCATCGGCGAAAGCGGCGGCACGCCGCCATCCACCTCGATGCTGGCCGATACGCTTCGCCCGGCACAGCGACCGGCGGCCTTGACGGTGTTTGCCCTGGGTTCGTGCCTGGGCGCCTGGATCGGTGCCGACGTGGCCGGGCGCGTGGCCGATCTCTATGGCTGGCGCCATGCCTTCGTGGTACTGGGCATTCCGGGGGTGGTGCTGGCCGCGCTGATCTTCCTGACCATGCGCGAGCCGCCGCGCGGCGCGATGGACGAGCGGCCGGCGGCAACGGCAACACCGCATGTCCCGCTGTGGCGCGCGCTGGGCTGGCTGCTGCGCCAGCGCGCCACGATGCACCTGATGATGGGCGGTGCGGTCACGGCGCTGTGGGGCTGGGGCCTGATGTGGTGGACACCCACCTATCTGCAGCGCGCCTATGGACTGAGCGCGGGCCAAGCCGGCGCCATCCTGGGGCCGATGCACCTGATTGCGGGCAGCCTGGCAACGGTTGCCACCGCCGTGCTGATGACGCGGCCCGCCATGGCCGATCCGCGCCGCGTGCTGATGCTGATGGCCGCAGTCGTTGCGGTGATCACGGTGCCATCGTTCTTCATCTACTGGACGCATGACCTGGCCGTGGCCAAGGCATGCCTGTGGCTGCTGGTGCCGGCGCTCTACTTCTATATCGGGCCATCGTTCGGGCTGCTGCAGAACGTGGTGCCGGCGCAGATGCGATCGACCGCCTGCGCGCTGACGCTGCTTCTTGCCAATATCGCCAACCTGGTGATCGCGCCGCAGTTCGTGGGGCTGGTGAGCGACCATATCGCCGGCACTCATGGCGCGGATGCCGCCTCGCTGCGCTTTGCCCTGTTGCTGCTGGCGCCCACGGGCCTTTGGGCGGCATGGCATTTCCACGCGGCAACGCGGGGCATCCTGGCCGAGGAAGCCCGCGCCGTATCGGGCGAAATGGCAATCTGATCAGCGAAAATCGTCAGGGTTTGGCGTGGGCGCCAGGCAGGCCTGGCGGTTGCCCTGGTGGCAGGCGGTGACCTGGGCATGCCAGGCGTCCATGGCGCGGCCATAGGCTTCTTCGCGCTCTGCCTGGGTGGCATGGATGCGGGCGATGGTCTGGCGGCGGGCGGCGAGGGCCTGACGGTATGCGCGCTGTTGCGATGCGCGTTCGGCGTGCTCGGTCGCGGTCTGCGTGGCGAGTGCATGGCCCACATCGGCATTGGCAGCGGCAACGCCGGGATCGGCGCCGGGCGTCACCACACCGGGAGGCGCCGTCATCGACGCCGCGGCCGAGCCATCGTTGGCGGGCTGGTTGGGGTCTGCCACTTGGGCGAGGGCGGGGGTGGTGGCCACCAGGGCGCCGATCGCGCCAGCCATTACCGTGATCCTGTTCATCGCATGTCTCCGTTTCCGGTCCCCGATGGAAGCGCAGGGAGTAGGCTGGCCGATCTGAACAGGGCGGGAATGGCCGCGAAAGCCCGCGTTCAGCCACGGCGCCTGGCCGGCGCAATTTGATTTTCACCGCGTCGATCCTTAGAAAACGGCGATGCTGAAGCGGAACCACTTGCGCCAGTTCCTGGCGATTGTCGAAACCGGCGGGATCACCGCTGCCGCGCGGCGCCTCAACTTGAGCCAGCCGACCCTTTCGGTCGGGCTGGCCGAGCTGGAACGGCTGGTCGGCACGCCGCTGCTCATGCGGGATCGCAAGCAGATCCGGCTGACGGCGGCGGGAACGCGATTGCTGGCCCATGCGCGCACGATCGAACGGGAATTTCGCCAGGCCGAAATGCTGCCCGATGGGTTTGCCGCGCTGGGAGCGCCCCTGCGGCTGGGCGTGCTGCCCTCGTTGCCCACCGGCCCGCTGGCCCGGCTGGCGCGCGCGATGCAGGCGGTGCGGCCGCTGGTTCTGGTGGAGGGCAGCGATACCGATCTGCGCCGCCGCCTGGGCGAAGGGCAACTCGACGCGGCCTTGACCTTGCTGCACGGCCCGCCGGGCGAGGGGGAGGAAGTGGAAGAAGCCTATGCCATGCTGCTGCCGGCCGATCATCCGCTGGCCGGCAGGACCATGCTGAGCGTGCCCGACCTGGCGGGCGAAGTCATGGTGGCGCGGCGCAGCTGCGAAATCCTGTCGCAAACCAGCCGGTTCTTTACCGCGCAAGGCGTGCGCCCGCATTTCCTGCTGCGCAGCGCCAACGAGGAACGCTGCCTGGCGCTGGTGCGCGCAGGGCTTGCCGTCACCACCGGGCCGGTCAGCCTGGCGGGCGATGGCATCGTGGCCGTGCCACTGGCCGGCTATGATTTCCGCCGCCGGCTGGGGCTGATGAGCGCGGGCACGGGCAGCGAGAGCCGGGCACTCGATCCGGTCTTGCTGGACGCATGGGGGGCCATGGCGCGCGACTGGGACCAGATGGGCTTTGCCGATGCCCGGCTCAGGCCGGTGGAGCCAGCGAGTCCCGCTCTACCAGATGGAAATCCAGCGTGAGCTGGCGATCGCCGCGTTCGTCGCGATCGAGCAGCAGGCTGGCGGCGGCATAGCCCATTTCCTCGATCGGCTGGTAGATCGTGGTGAGATAGGGCCAGACCGACTTGGCCACCCAGCTATCGTCAAACCCGCAGAGCGATACGTCGTGCGGCACGCGCAGGCCCGCGCGGGAGCACGCGACCATGGTCCCGGCGGCGGAATCGTCGTTGGAAGCAAAGATCGCCGTGGGCCGCGGATCTTGCGCGAGGAGTTCCGCGCCGGCCGCGATGCCGCCTTCGAACAGGAAGTTGCCGTTGGCCTGGATCACCGTGCAGGCGCCGCCCAGGCTTTCGAGTTCGGCCAGGAAACCGGTGCGGCGGCGATCGCCGGCACGGTGTTCGGGCGGCCCGGAGACGATGCCGAAGTGGCGATGGCCCAGTTCCCACAGGTGGCGGGCCACCACCGCCCCGGCGGCGGCATCGTCGATCGCCACACTGGGGGAGCGGCCCAGGTCGCTGTTGGGCGCGATGCGGGCATAGCGGATCGCGTGCCGTTCCAGGAAAGACAGCACTTGCGCATTGTCGGTCAGCGGCGGCGTGAGGATGAAGCCGTCGCAGCGGCTGTTGCGCACGATGGCATCGAGTTGCGCCTCTACCTCTGCTGCCGGCCGATCGGATTCGATGGTATCGATCCGCAAGTGATACTGGTGTTCCTTGCACGCGCGATAGACGCCGGCCTGGATCTTGATCGTGTAGTTCGGGCTGGGATTGTCGAACAGCAGGCCGATGATGAACGTGCGCGAGCCGGCGAGCGAGCGGGCGGCCGCATCGGGCACGAAGGCCAGGTGGGAAATGGCCGTTTCCACTTTGGCGCGCAGTGCATCGGACACGTGCGGTTCGCGGTTGACCACGCGCGACACGCTCTTGAGCGACACCCCGGCAAGGCGGGCGACGTCTTCCATCGTCGCGCGCTCGCGCACCGGCGCGGGCCTGGCCGCGTGGCGATCCGTGGGGTTGGGCATTTGCGAATGGGCCAACGGCACCCTCTTCCTATCAGTTGTTATCGTCTTAGCGCAGGTTGGGAGAGCGGGCAATTGCGCCCGCCACGGCATGCTGCGGGGCGTGAAATAGCAAGTGCGAGGCGTTTGGCAAACGCCGGCCGACGCGCGGTGCAAGGCAGGCCTGTGCAGACCGGGCGGCGGGCGTTATTGTTGAGGCAGAACGAGGTATTTGGCGCCCGTGGCGCGGCGGTTGAAATCGTGGACCACGTCTTCGTCAAGAATGTGCGAGAGGGGTACTTGCGCCTTGTATTGCGAAGCGAAGATCGTCGTGAGGTCCTGCCCCACGCGTGCGCGCATCCGCGCGCGCACGCGTGGCCCGAGTGCCTCCATCACCGGCGTGAGCAGCCAGCCCGATACGTCCCAGGCAAAGCCGATGTCGCGCGGCAGGGTGATCGGTGCGGTATCGAGCATGCCATAGACATAGGCGCGCTTCTTGGCCGTGGAGCCATAGCGCGAATAGGCCTCCGCCGCCGCGCGGCCGACCAGTTCCATCGCCGAAAGGATCGTGCCCAGCAGCGGGCCGCCGCCGATGGCGTCGAACACGGTATCGGCGCCGGTCTCGGTCAGCGCATGGCGCAGGTCTTCGCCAAAGGTGGGGCTGGTGCTGTCGAGCACATGGGCAGCGCCGAGCCGGCGGAGCAGGTCGGCCTGCTCGGCCTTGCGCACCACGTTGACCAGCGGCACGCCTTCGGCCGCGCACAGGCGCACCAGCATCTGGCCCAGGTTGGAGGCAGCAGCGGTATGGACGATGCCCTTGCCGCCGACCGAGCGCAGCGTTTCGACAAAGGCCAGCGCGGTGAGCGGATTGACGAAAGCGGCCGCGCCGTCCTGGGCGCTGGTGCCCTCGGGCAGGACCATGCAGGCCGCAGCCGGCACCACGCGATGGCGGGCGAACATGCCGCCGGCCACGGCCGCCACGCGCTTGCCCATCAGCGCCTGGGCCGCCGCGGCGCTGCCCGCACCGATCACCGTGCCGGCACCTTCGTTGCCCACGGGCAGGACCTGGCCCAGGCGTCCGGCAAGGCCGGGCAGGGCCGCCTGGGGCACCGGCGCTTCCACCCGGCCGGGGGCGAAGCGCGCCTTGTCGGTCTGCGCCGGGCCGAACAGGAGCCCGAGATCGGACGGATTGATCGGCGCGGCTTCCACCGCGATCACGACCTCGTTTTCACCGGGCACAGGCAGGGGCGTTTGCGTCAACGCCACGACCATCTGGCCATCGTCGCGCAGCTGGCTGGTGAGGACGAGCGTGTCTTGCGGCAGCATGGAAAACTCCGGGGTGAGAGGGGCCGGGCCATTCAAGCCTTGGCCACAAAGAGAAAAATTGCGCGACGGCACGCGCAGGGGGATACCCTGCGGCGCTGGCGTGCGATAGGAACGGCCCGGCGGGAGCGCGGGTTCCCGATCGCCACTGGTTATGGATCGGGAAAGCACGATGGCCAAGTTTGTGATGCGCTGTGTCATGGCAGGCGCGATGGGCGCTACCATGCTGGGCCTGCAGGGCTGCGGCCCGGCGCTGTTTCACCACGAAGCGGCCATGCAGCGCGCGATGCAGACCCATTCCGGGCCGATCCGTCCCGTGCCGGCCCCTCCCACGCAAACGCCTCCCACGCAAACGCCTCCCACGCAAACCCTTCCCACGCAAACCGATGCCGCGCCACCCCCGCTCGCGCCGCCTCCGGCCGTTCCGGCCAAGGTTGCGCGCGTTCGCCCAGAGGCGCCGCTGCCTGTGCAGCCCCGGCCCATGCCGATGGCATCTGCACCGGCTGCGATCAATCTGTCGACGATCGTGATCACGGCCACGCCTGCGCCGGCCTGCGCGCAGTGTGAGACCATCAAGATGACGGTTTCGCCGGTGGGCGATGTGCTGGTGGAGCGCAGCAGTTGGGATGCCGGGCATCGCAAGTGGCGCTATCGCCGCTTTCCCCAGCGGACCACACCCGCCAAGGCGGCCGCCTTTGCCACTGCGCTGGCCAGTGATCGGCCATTGGGCGTAAAGGCGGCTTCCGGGGACGAGGCTTGCGCCGACGGTGCAACGGGCGGCGCCACGCTGGCACTGCGCTGGATCGATGGCGCGCGCGATGATCGGCTGGACTTGCGCTTTGCCTGCTCGGCCTATGCCGGCAGCGCCTGGGACGCGCGCATCCGTGCGGCCACCGCGCAACTGGAGCTGGCGCGGCCGGTGTTCTGACTCGCGCTCCTTTCAAGGCTTGGAGCGGTCTATCCCCATTGCCCGCGCGCGGTTTCTATGAGAGCAGAACCGCATGACGATGACCGGAACACACGATGCCAAGCTGGTCATCCTGTCCATCCTGATCGCGGTATTGGCCTCCTTCACGGCCTTGAGCCTGGCAGGCCGGGTGCGGGCAGGGCTGGGCTGGGCGCGCTGGGTATGGCTGGCGGGCGCCGCCGTGGCCCTGGGCGGTGGCATCTGGTCGATGCACTTCGTGGCCATGCTCGCGTTTCGCCTGCCGGGCATGGAGATGAGCTATGATCCCTGGCTGACACTGCTTTCCCTGGGCATTGCCATCGCGTTTACGGGTGCGGGTTTTGCCGCGCTGGAACAGCGGCCCGAAACAGCGCGGCGCATCGTGCCGGCGGGCGTGCTGATGGGCGCTGGCGTGGTGGCCATGCACTATCTGGGCATGGCGGCGATGCGCATGGACGCGGCGATGCATTACGATCCGCTGTGGCTCGGCATTTCGGTGGTCATCGCCATCGGCGCGGCGATCGCCGCCCTGTGGTTTGCCGCGCGCGACCAGGCCGGACCCAGGCGCGTGGGCGCAGCCGGGCTGATGGGGCTGGCGATTGCGGGGATGCATTATGCCGGAATGCATGCTGCGGTGTTCGTTACCGCGCCTGGCCACCAGGCCATGCATGCGACGGCGGGGATCGGCCAGACCACGCTGGCCGTGCTGATCGGCAGCTTTACCGTGCTTATCCTGGCAAGCGTGCTGAGCGCGGCCTGGCTGGAGCGCTTGTTCGACAGCATTGCCCGGCGCGAGGCGCGGATTGCCTTGCGCCTCAAGATCGCGGACGTGCTGCGCGACCAGGATACCACGCCGGCACTGCAGGAGATCGCCGGCCTGATGGGCGCCCATTTCGGGATGAGCCGCACGGGCTTTGGCCAGTTGCTGGCCGAGGAAGACGTGTTCGATTTCGACGTCTGCTGGACCGATGGCAGCGTGCCGCCGCTGGTGGGGCGGCTTCCGGCCGACGATTTCGGATCGACCATCGTGGCGATGTTGCGCCGGGGCGAAACCGTGGTGATCGGCGACCTGCTGGCCAACGAGGCGCCCACCGATCCGCGCAGCCGGGTAACGGCGCAGACGGTGGATACCCGCGCCATCCTGGTGGTGCCGTTCCTGCGCGAAGGCCGCCTGCGCACGATCATCTATCTCAACCATCGAATCCCGCGCCATTGGCATGCCGACGACGTGGCATTCATGGAAGAGATTGCCGAACGCACCCGCCTGGTGAGCGAACGGGCCGCGATTGCCGAGCAGCTGCGCGATCTGAACGCCACGCTCGAAGCGCGGGTGGAGGCGCGCACGCGCGAATTGCATGCGGCGCAAGAAGCCCTGCTGCAAAGCCAGAAGATGGAAGCCATGGGCCAGCTGGTGGCGGGCCTGTCGCACGATTTCAACAATGTGCTGGGCGCGATCCTGGCCTCGTTCGACCTGATCACGCGGCGCAGCGGCGATGCGGCGCGGGTGGAGCGGCTGGCCGGCGAAGGGCGCCAGGCGGCCCAGCGCGCGGCCAACCTGATCGCGCAACTGCTGGCTTTTTCGCGCACCCAGAGCCTGGCCCCCCAGCCGCTCGACCCGACGCAGCTGATCGAACGGTTGCAACCGATGCTGGCGCGCACGCTGGGGCCGATGATCGAGCTGGACTGCCGTCTGGACCAGGCCGGGCCGGGCGCCGTGCTGGCCGATCCGACGCAGCTGGAAATGGCGCTGCTCAACCTGGCGGTAAACGGGCGCGATGCCATGCCCGATGGCGGGCGGCTGACGATCGCGCTGGCGCCCCATGTGGCGGGCATCGCCGGCGGTTCGGGCGCGCAGGATGCCAACCTGGCGCCGGGGCGCTATGTCGAGATCAGCGTGAGCGACAGCGGCACCGGCATGGACGAGGCCACGCTGCGCCGCGCGATGGAGCCGTTCTTCACCACCAAGCCGGTGGGCAAGGGCACTGGCCTTGGCCTTGCGCAGATTTATGGCAGCATGCACCAGATCGGCGGCGGGGTGCGGATCGAAAGCGCGCCGGGGCAGGGCACGACGGTGCGGCTCTACCTGCCCCGCACGGCCGATGAGGCCGCCGAGCAGGATGGCGCGGCTTTCCTGTTGAAGCGCAGCACGGCCGCGCCGGCCCATGTCTTGCTGGTGGATGACGACCCGGACCTGCGCCGCGTGCTGGTCGATGCGCTGACCGACCATGGGCATGTGGTGGACCATGCCAGCGATGGCGCGGCGGCGCTCGCGCTGCTCGATGGCATGGTGCGCGAGGGCCACAGCTTGCCGCAGGTTGCGGTGGTGGACTTTGCCATGCCGGGCATGACCGGGGCCGACCTTGCCGGGCAACTGGCGCAGCTTTATCCGGCGTTGAAAGTGGTGTTCGTCAGCGGCTTTGCCGATGTGGCCGCGATCGAGGCCGTGGCCGGGCCAGACACAACGGTGCTGCGCAAGCCTTTTGCCGTGGACATGCTGATCGAGGCGGTGGCGCGCGCGGGGCGCGCTTCAGGCCAGCTTTGCGCGGGATAGATCGAGCGGCGCCAGCGCGCCATCGCCGATGAAATCGGCCACGGCAGCGCCATCGATCGCGCGCGAGAACAGGTAGCCCTGCCCGGCATGGCATCCCATCGCGGCCAGCATCGCGGCCTGGTCGGCATGTTCGATCCCTTCGGCCACGACCTGGATGCCCAGCTTGGTGGCAATGTCGATCAGGCCTTCGACGATGATCTGGCTGGGCCGATGGGAGACGAGGCGATCCACGAACGACTTGTCGATCTTGATGAAATCGACCGGCACCGTGATCAGGTGAGTCAACGAGGCAAAGCCGGTTCCGAAATCGTCGAGCGCCACTTTCAGCCCCTTGGCCCGCAACGCCGCGATCGAGCGGCGGATGACGCCGGCATCGTCGTCCATATAGACTGCCTCGGTCACTTCGAAGATGACCATGTGCAGCGGCACGCCCTGGTCTTCGAACGCGGCGGCAACGGCATTGAAGAAGCCGGCGCTGTGCAGGTCTACCGAGCTGACATTGATGCCCACGCGTGCAAAGGGCACGCCCTGGTCGAGCCAGATGCGCGCGTCGCGGGCCACCTGGCGCAACATTTCCAGGGTGAGGGCGTTGGCGGTTTGCGGATCGCTGGTGGCATCGTGGAACGCGGCGGCCGAGATCATGCGCTGGTCCATGCGGATGCGGCACAGCGCCTCCAGCCCACAGACGCGCGAATGGGCCAGTTCGACCAACGGCTGGTAGTGCGCCACCAGCCGCCCTTCGCGCAAGGCTGCGTCCAATTCGCGCACGGCCGTGATGCGCCGGGTCATCCGCGTGCCGATACCGGGCCAGAATCGAACATGGCCGCCACGCGCCACGTCCTTGGCATGATAGAGCGCAAAGTCGGCGTTCTGCTGAACCCTTTCGGGAGTGCAGTCGCCAGCGGAGAAAATCGCCACGCCCATCGTGCCGGCCGGGCGCAGCATGTGGCCCGGCACGCTGACCGGCGCGCGCAGCCCATCGAGCAGGCGTTCGGCCAGGGCATCGATGTTGCGCAGGTTGTCCGCGTCTTGCAGCAGCACGGCAAATTCATCGCCGCCGATGCGGAATACCGTGTCTGGCCCGGCCTGGGCAGCGAGGCGCCGGCCGGCATGAACCAGCAGCGCATCGCCGGCAGGATGGCCATAGGTATCGTTGACGGCCTTGAAGCCATCGAGATCGACCAGGCAGAGCGCCCAGTTTCCGGGGTGGCTGCAATCGACCCGCGTCAGCGCGGCGTTGAACGCGGCCCGATTGGGCAGGCCGGTCAACTCGTCGGTATTGGCGCGCCGGTGCCACTCTTCCACCCGTCGCTGGCGGTCCAAGGCGATGGCGCAAAGCGCGATCGAGCGGTCGACCAGCACGCGTTCGAGCGCGGAAGGGCCGCGCGCCTCGCGATAGTAGAAGGCAAAGGCGCCGATCGGTCTTTGCCGGCCCTGCATCGCGGGCTCGGTGTCCTGGCCCGACAGGATTGGCCGTGACCAGCAGGCCTTGATGCCCAGCGGCACCACGATGTCGGCAAATGGCGTCCAGGCCGGATCGCTGGCGATATCCAGCGAAATCACCTCGATGCCCAGCGCGGCCGCAGTGCCGCAGGCGCCCACGCCTGGCCCGATCGACACGCCGTCGATCGCCTCGCGCAAGGGGGGCGGAACGCTGGGAGAGGCCAGCGGGCGCAGGCGGCCGGCATTGTCCACCGTGACGACCGAGCAGACCACATTGGGGGCCAGCCGCTCCACTTCCTGGCACAGCCGCGCAATCGTGGCGGCCAGGGGCGCGCCACGGGCAATCATTTCCAGAATGACGGTTTGAAAATCGCCCATTTGCGTCGTGGCCTGCCCGTTGCGGCACAGATCATGCGGGCAGCAGGATTAACTTTCTGTTGTCGGCACTTGTTCGGGTTTTCCGCAGGTGGCCGGGCCGGCGTCAATTGCGTCGTTGCAGCCTGGACAGTGCCTGATCGAGGGCGGAAAGAAAGCGCGAGCGATCGGCTTTGCTGAAGGGGGCAGGGCCGCCCACGTTATCACCGCCGGCGCGCAGATCGGACATGATGGATCGCATGGCAATGGCATTGCCGATCGAGGAGCTGGTAAATGGGTTGCCGGTTGGCGAAATGACCGTGGCCCCCAGCTTCAGGCAGCGGTCGGCCAACAGGATGTCTGCGGTGATCACGACGCTATCGGCGGTGGCATTCTCGACGATCCAGTCGTCGGCCGCGTCGAAAGCATCGCTCACGACCTTGCGCGATATGAGTGGATCGCGCGGCACCCGGATCGGGCTGTTGCTTACGACAACCACGGGCACCTTGTAGCGGCTCGCAACCTTGTAGGTTTCATCCTTCACCGGGCAGGCGTCGGCATCAATCAGAATCTGCATCGTGCCGGCCATAGCAAGAGTGCCGATGATTGACGACTGCGACATCCCAACGCGTCCACGCTGCCTATGGTATCAGATTTCCCCCACGATGAGCCGCTCGACCCGGATTGGCGCCGCCCCGGTGTTGACAAGGCATAGATCCTCGGTGGAACGCGTGCCCGCCAGTGCAATGCGGTCGCGACCGCGCCCCAGCTCACGCCCACGCGCATTCCCGCGTCGGATTTCCAAGGGGCCGTTCGCCAGAATCGTGAGCGTGTCGGTAAGGCCGCGCACGTGAGGATATCGGGCGAACCCGCCGGGCGTGAGGTCGAGCGCGAAGGTGTCGCCGCCCAGATGCGTGATTTCGGCACCCCGCGCGGCGAAGAAGTCGGCGGCGGCTATCCCGCGGCGGGCATCATACTGGCCTACGCCGACGCGATCCAGCCGGACCGGAGCGATCGTGCCATCCGCACGGTAATGAACGTAGGAGATCGTGCTATTGCGGTAGTGCTCGGTCGCCCCCGGCGTGGCTTGGTCGTTGCAGGCGAAATACCACTGGCCGTTCAATTCGAAGAAGCTGCCGTGCCGGTCGTAATTGAGCACATCGTACCGTGCGCCGGGCCGAACGAGACGCAGCTCGGGGTCGGTCGTGGCGTCGGACAATACCGGGCCTTGCGTCTCGAACGGGCCGTAGGGGCTGCGTCCGATCGCGTAATAGCTTCCCCACGACAGATAGTAGAGGTCGCCGCGACGGTGGAGGAACGGCTTGTCGTCGGTAATACCCTTGGCATAGGGGCCGACCGGGTTCACGACCTTCAGCCGCCGTGGCGTCTCGGCCAGCGAGACCATGTCCTCACCAAGTCGCGCGATGAAATACTGGAACGTTCCGAAGACGATGTAGTTGGCGCCATCCGCGTCCTGCAAAATCCCTGGATCGCGCGCCTCGGTCTTCACCAGCCCATCGGCGATCAGCGGCTTGCCGATCGGATCGTGCCATGGCCCTGCCGGATGATCGGCAACAACGACCCCAATCTCCTTCGGCCCGCGCGAGAAGTAGAGATAGTAGCGCCCGTCCTTGCGCGCCGCGTCGGTGGCCCAGCATTCGTTGCTGGGCTTGCCCCAATAAGTCTGCTCCGGCTTGAGCGTGCCGGCGTGGCGCCAGTCGACGAGATCGCGCGAGCGCCATACCTGCCAGTCGCGCATGACGAAGCCCTTGGCGGAGGGATCGGCATCGTGCGTGGCGTAGAGCCAAGCTTCCCCGTCCCAGATGCGGATCTGCGGATCGCAGACGCCGCGCTGGGGGATGATCGGGTTGCCCATGGCGTGGACTCGCTCGCCACGCGCCAGCGCGGGGGCAAGAGACGTAAGGCCAAGGCCGGCCACCCCGATACCCGTCAAGGCACTGCGACGCGTGAAGCTCATGATATCGATATCCAAAGGTCTGGGCGAGCACGGCGCGGCATGCGGCCTAGGCACACAACCGCGTTGGCGCGGCGATCGGCGTCGTTCGCAATCTGCCTCACCGCGCCCCTCCCACTTTAACGAACACAAACGTGCGATTAAACCCTGGCTGCCGGATTGCAAAGCCCCTCTTTCGTTGTGATCAAGAAACAGCGTGTTCCTGATCCAAAGCCCGGCAATAGGCGGGACCGGTTCTCTCTGTCTCATCGCGCGGTCGTTTCGCCGTATGAGGTTTGTACGGATTCCGTTTGTGCGTTGGTTGACGCCTTGTATATCCATTGAGTGAACGCAAAACGTATCATGCCGGCGGAGTTTGACGCTAAATCCGCTTTTCAAATCGCCGGTTTTGAAATGGAGATAGTTGAATGAGGATCGTCGCAGCACTGGCCTTTGAAACCGGGGAACCCTTCGTCATCCAGGACGTGGACGTTGCGGAGGACCTTGGACCCCACGAACTGCTCGTCCGGAACGTCGTGACCGGCATCTGCCACACCGATGTTACCCTGCGCGATGCCCCGCACGTTGGCACAAGACCCATTGCGCTGGGGCATGAGGGCGCCGGCGTCGTGGAACGCGTGGGGGCCGCCGTCACCGATTTCGCGCCCGGTGACCATGTCCTCATGACGTATTACTCCGACGGGGAATGCCGGAACTGCCATGAAGGGCATGAAGCCTACTGCGCCGTTTCGTTTCCGGGCAATTTCAGCGGGCGGCGGCTGGATGGCAGCTATGCCCTGCACACGCTGGAAGGCGCGCCGATCCATGGCAGCCACCATCAGCAATCCTCCTTCGCGCACTATTCGATCGCCAACGATCGCAATGCCATCAAGGTGGACAAGGATCTCGATCTGGCCCTGCTCGCCCCGCTGGGATGCGGCTTCCTGACCGGCGGCGGTTCGGTTCGCAACCGGCTCAAGCCGCGTGCCGGGTCGAGCATCGTGATCTTCGGAATGGGCGCGCTTGGGTTTGCGGCTGTCCACATGGCCCGCAAGGCGGGCTGCGCGTCGATCATCGCCGTCGATCTTCACGAAAACCGCCTGGAACTGGCCAAGGCATTCGGCGCGACCCATTGCATAAATGCCAGCCAGGTTGGCGATGCCGTTGCCGAAGTGATGAAAACCCATCCCGAGGGGGTGGACCATGCCTTTGAAGCGACCGGCAGCACCAAGGTGATGGAACAGGCCATCGCCGTTCTGGGGCGCGGCGGCAGTTGCGTGTTGTCGGGCGCCAACGTCGACCCCGCAGCGCAAGTGGGCGTTTCACCCCTTACGTTCATGAAGGGCGTGGCCATCAACGGGACGTTGCTGGGCGATGGCGATCCCTTTGGAACCATCGGCGAAATGATTGCCGATATTCGCGAAGGGACCTTTCCCATCGACAAGCTGGTGGTGGTGTACGAACTTGACCAGATCAACGACGCCATCGCGGACATGATGGAAGGCACGGTCATCAAGCCGGTCATCCGCTTTCCGGTGAAATAGCCCCGGCTGCCTCTACTTGGAGACCTACGGCTGCGCTTCTTGCGCGCAGCCACATAAAATTTGGCTTATTGTTCCAAAGAATAGAAAAGCCCGGCCTGCCGGTGATGGCAGGCCGGGCCGGTTCGGTTCGTTCGCTTACTTGCCGAAAGGAATGCGCAGCGTGGCACCATAGGTGGCGGGCGGCCCATAGATGGACGTTACGCCCAGGATGCCAAGGTTGAGCGCATAGGCGCGATAGGCCTTGTTGAACACGTTGCGCCCCCATGCGGTGAGCGAAATGCCCGTGTCGTTGTCGCGATAGGTGAGCGAGGCATTGGTGACGTTGTAGGCCGGCTGCAGCGATCCCAGCCCGTTGGTCACTTCCAGGAACTGGTTATCGTACCACACGCCGTCGATCTGCGCCGCGATGTTGCCGCTGCCGACATCGTGATTGTAGCGCAGCAGGTAGTTGAAGCTGAAGCGCGGGGCATTGGGCAGCTTGGCATTCTTGATGGCAGCCTGCGGGAAATCGCAGCGCGTCACCGCGCCCAGGTTCGTGCAATATTGCGTGTTGGGCGCATCGGGGAACTGCGTCGGCGCAAACTGCGTGCCGGTGCCGGGGATGCTGTCGACCGACGAGGTTTCCCAGGTGGCGCCGAACACGCTGTCGAAATGCGGGCTGGGCGACCAGAAGGTTTCCAGTTCCGCGCCGGTGGCATGGGCATCGCTGTTGTAAACGTGCGGCACCCCGCCGGCGAGCGAGAAGGCCTGATAATCGGTGTAGAAGTAATGGTAGACCGTGCCGTTCACGCGCAGGCTGCGGCCCAGCAGGCTGGTCTTGAAGCCGCCTTCCACGCTGTTGAGCACTTCGGGGCGATGCTGGAAATCCTGCGGGGCGATGCTGGACGACAGCGACCAGTTGCCACCCTTGATGCCCCGGTTCCATGAGGCGAACACCAGCGTATCGGGCGTGGCCTGATAGTTGAGCGAGACGCGCGCGGCCCAATCGCCATAGTTGATGCGATCGACGCCGGGCACCACGGCGGCAAGATCCTGCCCGGTGAACAGTACGCGTGGATCGGGCTGCGGGGCATAGCCGGGATCGTCCAGCACTGCCTTGTAATCGATGGACTTGTGGTCCTTGGAATAGCGGCCGCCGACAGTGAGCGAGAGCTTGTCGGTGAACTGGAAATCGCCTTGGGCGAAGACCGACCAGTTTTTCGAACGCAGGATATAGAACTGGTTCACCGCCGGGAAGTTGAAGCCGCCGTTGCCTTGTTCGGCAAGCGCGATGACCGGGACGCCGGTCACGCCATGCATGCCATCATACTTCATGTCGAGGTAATAGGCGCCGGCTTGCCATTTGAGCTGGCCGGTATGGCCCGCAAGGCGCAATTCCTGCGAGAACTGGTGGAATTTGACGTAGGAATCGACGTTGACGATATCGAGCGGCAAAGCATCGCCGTCTTCGGCATAGACCTTGTTCATCGTCAGGTAGTTGGTGATCGAGGTCAGCGTTGCGCCGCCCAGGTCCCAGTCGAGATTGGCCTGGTAGCTGTTGGTCGCGCGATCGAGATTGCCCTTGCGGTTGCCGAAATGCTCCCACGGGGAAGCGGGGGCCGAGGTGATCCCGTTGATCACGCCATTGCGCGTGTCGCTCAGGCCCGCGGCATTGGTGTCGCAATAGCCGTTTGCCAGGTAAGTGCAGTTTTCAAAGACATAGCCGCCGGTGGCGACATGGTTGTCTTCGGCATGCTTGTACCACAGGCTCAGCGTGGCCTTGGGCGCAAGGTCTATCTGCAGGTTGAGGCGCGCGGCCCAGCCGTTCTTGCCGCCCAGATCCTGGCCGCTGCCCAGGAGGTCTCCGGTGTTGCGCGACTTGATGTAGCCATCGGCCTTTTCGACGCGGCCGGCGGCGCGGAAGCGCACGCCCGGCACGATCTGCGCGCCGATCGCACCTTCGAGCGAGCGGTCGTTGAACTTGCCGTATTCACCCTGGACATAGCCGTTCAGCTCGTCCTTGCTGGCGTCTTCGCTCAAATAATGGATCAGGCCGCCCGTGGCATTGCGGCCGAACAGCGTGCCCTGCGGGCCGCGCAGCACTTCGACGCGCTTGATGTCGAACAGTTGCCCGGCCACGGCATTCATCGAGGCGACGTAGGCATTGTCCTGATAGACCGCGACCGGCGCTTCGAAATTGTCGGTGAAGTTGTTCTGCGAAATGCCGCGCAGGCTGAAGATCGTGAGATTGGGTGACCAGGCATTGACCCGCAGCGAGGGAATCTGCTGCGTGATCTGCGTGGTATCGGTGATGCCCAGGCGCTTGACCTGCTCGCCGGAAAAGGCGCTGACCGAGATGGCCACCTTTTGCAGGCTTTCGCTGCGCTTGTTGGCCGTGACCAGGATTTCCGACGCGATGCCGGCATCGGCCGGGCGGCCGGGTGCATCGGCGGGGACGGGCGCCTGCTGGGCAAGCGCGATGGTAGGTGTCACGATGGCGGCGGACGCAAGGATACGGGCCGCGCACCGCGCGACGTGATGTTGGCGGATCATGGAAATGCTACTCCCCGATAGCGTTCCGCGCCTCCTGTTGGAGTGTTCGCGGGCTAAATTTTGTTTCCTGCTGCACTTTGTGTTGCATGGTTTACAGTGGCTGGCAATAGTATATTATTGTTGCACAGACGGAACAGTGAAAATTGGCGGTTCTTCCGTGTTTTCGGGCGATCTTGGCTGCATATGGCCTTTTCGGCCAATCGCGGCCGATCCAGCAGATTGACGGCTGGGCGCGCCTTGGATCATTGTTCCGGAATAGAGAAAATGAAATCGAATCGGCCGGGATTGTAATTTTTGCGTCGAATCACCGATGCCCCGGCTGCCACGCCCCTTGAGCGGAGAGAGCGATCATGACCCTTGCAGTTGCCACCCGGATCGACAGCGCGGACAGCGGGCCGAACGATCTGGCCGAAACGCTCATCGCCCGCGCCCGCGCCATGGTGCCCGTCTTGCGCGAGCGGGAAGCGGCGGCGATCGCGGCGCGGCAGGTTTCCGAACAGACCATCGCCGATTTCCGCGAGGCCGGTTTCTTCAAGGTGCTGCAACCCAAGCGCTATGGCGGATACGAACTTTCGCCGGCGGTCTATTGCGCGATTGCCAGGACACTTGCCGAAGGCTGCATGGGCAGCGCCTGGGTCTATGGCGTGGTGGCGGTGCATAACTGGCAGATGGCGCTGTTCGATCCGCAGGCCGCGCAGGACGTGTGGGGCGATGACCCGCAGGTGCTGATCAGTTCGTCCTACATGCCGATGGGCAAGGCCGTGCGCGTGGAGGGCGGCTATCGCTTCAGCGGGCGCTGGCAGTTTTCCAGCGGTTCGCAGCACTGCAACTGGGTGATCCTGGGTGCCAACATGGCTGCGCCCGATGGCGATGGCACGCCAGAGCCCTACAATTTCCTGGTGCCGCGCAGCGACTATGCGATTGTCGATACCTGGCACACGATGGGCCTGTGCCCCACCGGCAGCAACGACATCGTGATCGAGGATGCGTTCGTGCCCGATCACCGGGTGATCCGCGAGCGCGCCATGTTCGAGATGGATTGCCCAGGCCACGCGGCCAATCCCGGCGCGCTCTATCGCATTCCGTTTGCCCAGGTGTTCAACCGCACGGTTTCGACCACCTCGATCGGCACGCTGCGCCGCGCGCTGGCCACGTTCGTTGCGGCCACGCGCGAAAAGCGCGCGACCTATACCGGTGCGCGCCTGGCGGCCGACACCACGATCCAGGAAGCGGTGGCCAATGTGAAGCTCATCCTCAACGACCTGGAACTGCGCCTGGCAAGCGACCTGGCCGAGTTGGACGCGCGGGCGCAATCGGGTGACTGGCCGATCGAACGGCGTGCCGAACTGGGCCATCACACGACCGCAATGGTCAGCCGCTGCGTGGAAGCGATCGACCAGCTCATGCTGTTTTCGGGCGGAAAGGCGATCTATGCCGGCAACCCGATCCAGCGCGCGTTCCTCGATATCCACTGCGCCCGCGCGCACGTGGCCAACAACCCCTATCCCTATGCGCGCAATGTCGGCGCCATGGCCTTTGGCTTTGACAACGACTGCATGGATCTTTGAACCGGCAATCATCAAGATCGTCTCCCTGAACCTGTTTCAGGGGCCGGGCTTCCTTACCGCGCCGGCCTTTGCGGGGCGAGGAACGTGGTAACTACACCCCGGACCAAGTCCGGGGTGTAGTTACCTGTCGGCTGGACTGCCGCTCTAGATCGCGGTGGCGAGGCCGAGTGTCATGGCACCGGCTTCGTCATCGTCGTCGGCCATTTCCTGGCGCACGAAATCGACGAAGGCGCGGACCTTGGACAGGGCATAGTTGCCGCGCGGGAACACCACGTGGAGCGGGATGCGCTCGTTCACCAGATCGGGCAGCAGCACTTCGAGGCGGCCGGTGGCGATGTCTTCCTCTACCAGGAAGCGCGGCAGGTAGCTGATTCCCAGGCTTTGAAGCGTGGCCTCGCGCGCCATGCGCACCGAATTGCTGGTGAGGGGGCCGCGATTGACCGAGACCGTCACGTCTTCCGACAGGCGCCATTCGCCCACTTTGGAAATGTGCGTTTCGACGATGCAGGTATGCACTTTCAAGTCGTTGGGTGCGGTGGGGCGCCCGGCGCGATCGAGATAGGATCGCGCGGCGACCAGGGCCATCGGATAGCTGCGCAGCTGTACCGATTCCAGGCTGGAATCGAACGTATCGCCCATCCAGAACGCCACGTCGAACCGGCCCTTGAGCAGATCGACCTTGCTGTCCGACAGGTTCACGAACAGGCGCACGTCGGGATAGGTTTGCAGGAAACGCGGCAGGATCGAGGTGAGATCGAACAGCGAGGAGACGACCGGTGCGTTGACTTTCAGCTCTCCGCGCGGGCGCGAGAGCATGCCGGTCATCAGCTGGTTGGCCTCGTTCACTTCTTCCACGATGCGTGCGCAACGGGCGTACATTTCGCGCCCCGCCGGGGTGAGCGTGACCGAGCGTGTCGTGCGGTCGAGCAGGCGAACGCCGATGCTCTGTTCCAGCTTGGCGATCTGCCGGCTGACGGCGGCCTTGGAATAGCCCAGCATGGTGGCCGCGCTGGAAAAGCCGCCGGTGCTGACGACCGCCGCAAACGACATCATCGCCATGACATTACCAAGATCGGGTTTGTCGTCCATTGCCGTTTCCCATCCTCCACGTGCGCGGGCAAGTCAATCCGCCGTGCCGATGCCGGGGGGAAGGCCATGATAGCGTGATTGTTACCCAAATGAAAAAGATAAGCTATAAATGGCATAACTGTTGTGTTTTTGAAGCAGGTGCGCCAGGACGGGGCAAGGCAATCACGCGCGCCTGATTCGGCGATAACCGGCACGGGCGCGGCAAGGGAGAAATATCCATGGCGACCCAGCTTTCCCAAGCGGCGCTGCGCGACCAGCGCAGCCAGTTCCACCCGTTCACCGCGATCACCGATCTGGTGGCCGAGGGCCCCACGGTCATGGCCAGCGGCGAAGGCATCCGCGTGCGCGATGTCGACGGAAAGGAATATATCGACGGCATGGCGGGCCTGTGGTGCGTGAACCTGGGCTATGGCCGGCGCGAGATCACCGATGCCATCGCCGCGCAAAGCCAGCGCCTGTCGTTCTTCCACACGTTCAACGGCATGAGCAGCGACGTGGTGGCCGAATGCGCCGAGGCGCTGCTGCAACGCGCGCCGGTGCCGATGTCGCGCGTGTTCTTCGGCACATCGGGCAGCGATGCCAATGAAACCCAGCTCAAGCTTGTGTGGTATTACAACAACCTGCGCGGCAAGCCGGACAAGAAGAAGGTCATCGCGCGCTGGAATGCCTATCACGGTTCGGGCGTGGCGACGGCGAGCCTGACCGGCCTGCCCGGCATGCACACGCTGTTCGACCTGCCCAAGGGCCCGATCCTGCACGTGAGCGCGCCCTATTACTATCGCAACGCACCCGAAGGCATGAGCGAGCGCGAATTTTCCAAGACGCTGGCCAAGGAGCTGGAAGACCTGATCGAACGCGAAGGCGCCGACACGATCGCGGCTTTCTTTGCCGAAGCGGTGATGGGCGCGGGCGGCCTGATCCCGCCGCCCGAAGGTTATTTCGAGGAAATCTGCCCGATCCTGGAAAAGCACGACATCCTGCTGGTGGCCGATGAAGTGGTTTCCGGTTTCGGCCGCCTGGGCACTTACTGGGGCAGCCAGACTTATGGCTACAAGCCCGACCTGATCACGTCGGCCAAGGGCGTGACCTCGGGCTATTTCCCGATGTCGGTGTGCTATATCTCGCCCAAGGTGTGGGACGTGATCGAGGGAGAGGCGGCAAAGGCCGGCCTGTTCGGCCATGGCTATACCTATTCGGCGCATCCGGTCGGCGCAGCGGCCGCGCTCGCCGCGCTCAAGCTGATCGACGACCTGAAGGTGGTGGATAATGTCGCCGATGTTGGCCCCTATATGCTGCAGGCGCTGAAGGATCGGCTGGGCCAGCATGCCCACGTGGGCGACATTCGCGGCAAGGGCCTGATGCTGGGGATCGAGCTGATGCAGGATCGCGGCACCAAGCAGACCTTCCCGATGGGCAACCGTACCGGGCGCCAGGTGCTCAAGGCCGCAGCGCGGCACGGGCTGATCACCCGCGCGCTGGGCGATACGCTGGTGTTTGCCCCGCCGCTGGTGATCACGCGCGGCGATGCCGACGAGATCGTCGATCGCTTTGCCAAGGCGGTGGAAGACGTGCTTCCCGTGTAATGGCACAAGAGCCGCGCTGGCCCGATGGCCGGCGCGGCGCGCCACGGTCTACGGGGAGGGGCAGATGGAATTCACGACGGCAATCGAGGGCATGGCCCAGGCCGAGCAAGGCACCCGCCGCCTGACCACGGCGGGGCAAGTGAGCGCGGTGCTGGTCGGCCTGATCGGCGCGCTGGTCATTTTCGTGACGCCGGGTTTCCTGGCAGTGATCGCGCAGAAGACCGGGTTCGACAATGACCAGCTCGGCTATCTGGCCGCCTGGGATATCAACGCCATGGGCGTTACCGTGGGGCTCAGCACGTTCCTGCTGGCGCGGGTGCCCTGGCGCCGCGCGGTGGGCGTGGGGCTGGCGCTGGTGATTGCCGGCAACCTGCTGACCGCCGTGGCCACCGGCTTTGCCGGGATCGCCGCCGCGCGCGTGGTGGCGGGCGCCGGCGAAGGTATTTCCGTTGGCTTTGCCTTTGCCGCACTGGGCCGCGCAGAAAATCCCGATCGTGCGTTTTCGATCTATCTCGTCGTGGGCGCGCTGTTCAGCTCTGCCTTGCTTTATAGCCTGCCCATGTTGCAAGCCGCCGTGCCACCGGCCACGCTGTTTGTGGGCAATGCCCTGATCGTGGTGCCGGTGGTGTTGAGCCTGCGCTGGTTTCCCGAAGGCAGCATCGATGAAACCGATGTCTTTGCCGGCGGGGGCAAGCTCGACCTGAAGCTGGCAGGGGGCGCGCTGTTGGGCGTGTTCCTGTTCTTCTTCGCCATGGGCGCGATGTGGAGCTATTCCGAGCGGATCGGCATGGCCAGCCTGATCACGCCGGGCGCGATTGCCACAGGCCTTTCGATCGGCACGATGGCCGGGGTGGTGGGCGCCGCAATCGCGGGCATGCTGCCGCGCCGCTGGGGCCGGGTGTGGCCGCTTTCGCTCAGTTGCCTGGCTGGTGTGGTCAGCTACCTGCTGTTTCGTGGCCACGTCACGGCGCCAGGCTTCATCATCGCGGCCGTGCTGTTGCAGTTCAGCTGGAATTTCGCGCAGCCGCTGCTGTCTGGCATCTGCGCGCAAGCCTGCCAGCGCGGCCGCGTGGTTTGCGCGATGGGCTCGATCCAGACGTTCGGCACCGGGCTTGGCCCGGCAGCGGCGGCGGCAACGCTGGCGAGTGGATCGTTTGCGCCGATGATCTATGCCAATTGCGCGATCCTGGCGCTGAGCATTGCGGTGACCGTGCTGACGATCGGCGCGGAAAAGCGGCGCGGGGCAGCGGCGGCCGCCTGAATCAACGAGGCACAAAAAAGGCGGGGCCGGCATCGCTGCCGGCCCCGCCTTTTTGTGCGTTAGAGGAATACCGCGCGCGACAGGCCGCCATCGACGGCGATGGATTCGCCGGTCACGCCGCTGCCCAGTTGCGAGCAGAGGAACACGATCGGATCGGCCACTTCCTCCACTTCGAGCATGCGCTTGAGCGCAGCCGGGCCGGCGGCCTCGCGCTCCACAATGGCGTCGAACGTGGTGCCTTCCTCGGCGGCCATTTCGGCAAACCATTCCTCGATGTGCTCGGTGCGCGTGACACCGGGGTGGATGATGTTGACGGTGATGCCGTCGCGGCCGACTTCGTCGGACAGGGTCTTGGTGAAATGGACCAGCGCGGTGTTGCGCATGCCCGAAAGCGCCTCGGTGCAGCGCGCGGTCAGCCCGCCGACATTGACGATGCGGCCCCAACCAGCCTTGCGCATGTGCGGCACGCAGGCCTTGGCCGTGCGGAAATAGCCGAACAACTTGGTGTTGAGATCGAGCATCAGCGCGTCTTCATCGGCCAGTTCGATCGCGTTGCGCACCAGCCCGCCGGGTGCGGCCGCACAGTTGACCAGGATATGCACGGCGCCAAACCTGGCCACGGCGGCATCGACCAGCGCCTGGACCGATTCCCACGATGTGGTGTCGGTGGGCACGGCGATCACCTCGCCGCCGGTTTCCGCGCGCAACTGTTCGGCCGCTGCTTCCAGCTTGGATACGGTGCGGGCGGCGATCACCACCTTGGCCCCGGCCAGCAGCAGCTTGCGCGCGGTTTCCTTGCCGATGCCCACGCCGCCGCCAGTGATGACGGCCACTTTGCCCTTCAAGCCCAGATCAAGGCTCATTGTTCGATCTCCTCGTGAAATGGATATTGATGGAATCAGGCGCCCAGCGCCACTTTTGCAGTTCCGGCCCCGTCGAACGTGGCAACGAGCGCATCGCCGGGGTGAATCTCGGTCACGCCGGTGCAACTGCCCGCCGCCACCAGCTGTTCGGCGCGCAAGCCACCTTCGCCCTGGCTGCACAGCCAGTTGGCCAGCCAGGTGAGGGCATCGAGAGGGTTGCCCATGACATTGGCGGTGGACCCGGCAACAGGCGCGGCGGCATCGATCGACAAGGACACCGGCAGGGCGGCAAAGCGATCGTCCCAGCCCGTGGCGAGCCTGTCGCCCAGCACCAGGCCATAGCCCATGACATTGTCGGCCACGAGCAGGCCAAGCGGCAGGTCGCTATGGACAAAGCGGGTGCGCACGATCTCGATTCCCGCCCAGACGCCCTTGAGCGCAGCGGCCACTTCGGCCGGGGTATAGGGTTGTGGGCGGGGCGGGAGATCTTTACCCAGTTCGAACACCAGTTCGGCCTCGGCAAACATTTCCGGGCCGGAAAAGTCGATCTGGCTGTCGTTGCAGAAGATCTGGCTGGCGGGCAGGCGGCCCACGGCGGGCTCGCTTGCGCCATGGGCCGTGCGCGCGCCTTCGCTCGTCAGCCCCAGCTTCCACACCATGACCGGCATGGCACTGGCGCCATGCACCCCGCGCTGGACGGCATAGGCATCGGCCAGCGGCACGTCGTTCGCGGGAACGGGCACGGCCCTGCGGGTTGGGCGCGCGGCGAGCAGCGCTTCGGTCAGCGCCTTTGTCAGCGTGGAATCGCCTTGCGGCATTGCAGTCTCCCCAGACGCTCGTTCATTGTCGTTCATATGCAACAACGCTGTTTTAAAATCTAGTATTGTTTACGCAATGAAGATGCGTTAGCCAAGGGTCGACATAGATTCGTCGGGCCGCATTGCAGGCAGTGCGCGGACAATCGCAAAGCCGCCGCAAAGGGCGCGCCGCAGAACGAGACAAAGGGGATCATCATGCCGAGCCAGCCCACTGCATTCGCCGTTGCCGAACGGCTTGCCGCGGACCTTTCGCGCCAGCCGCGTGGGTTGATGATCGATGGCAAGTCGGTGCCCGCGCTTTCGGGCAAGACCTTTGCGACCGAAAACCCCGCCACCGGCCAGGCGATCTGCCAGGTGGCCGAAGGCGGCGCAGCCGACGTGGACCTTGCCGTGCAGGCCGCGCGCCGCGCGCTGGTCAATCCCGCCTGGGCCAACATGAGCGCGTATGATCGCGGGCAACTGCTTGCGCGCCTTGCCGACCTGATCGAGCGTGAGGCCGATGACCTGGCGGTGCTGGAATGCATCGACAACGGCAAGCCCGCGAGCCTGACCCGCTGGGTGGAAATCGAAGGCTCGATCAAGACCTTCCGCTATTTCGCCGGCTGGACAACCAAGTTCGGCGGGGAAACGCTGCCGGTTTCGCCCCGCAGCGGAGCACGCATTCTCAACTACACCACGCGCGAGCCGGTGGGCGTGTGCGGGCTGATCGTGCCCTGGAACTATCCGATGTCGATGGCGGCATGGAAAGTGGCGCCCGCGCTGGCCGCCGGCTGCACCGTGATTCTCAAGCCGGCCGAACAGACCCCGCTGACCGCGCTGCGCCTGGCCGAACTGGCGCTGGAAGCCGGCATTCCGGCGGGCGTGTTCAACGTGATCACCGGCTTTGGCGAGGCGGGCGCGGCGCTGGTCGAGCATCCCGGCGTGGACAAGGTGGCGTTCACCGGTTCGACCGAAGTGGGCAAGGCGATCGTGCGCGGCGCGACCGGCAATCTCAAGAAGGTGAGCCTGGAATTGGGCGGCAAGTCTCCGCAGATCGTGCTGCCCGATGCCGACCTGGGCGCGGCGGCCGCCTCGATCGCGGCGGGCATCTTCTTCAACCAGGGGCAGACCTGCACCGCCGGTTCGCGCCTTTATGCCCATGCCGCGATCCATGACGAACTGCTCGATCGCGTGGCGGCCGAAGCGGCCAAGCTGAAGATCGGCAACGGGCTCGATCCTTCCGTCAATTTCGGCCCTCTGGTGTCGCAGGAACAGTGGGACCGGGTGAGTTCCTATGTCGCCATCGGCCAGGACGAGGGCGCGCAGGTGATGATCGGCGGCGGGCGTCCGGCAGACCAGGGGGAGGGCTTCTTCTTCCAGCCGACCATCCTGCGGGGCGCCGGGCGCGACATGCGCGTGGTGCGCGAGGAAATCTTCGGCCCGGTGCTGAGCGCCTTGAGCTGGACTGACCCGGAAGACCTGGTGGCGCAAGCCAACGATTCCGACTTCGGCCTTTCGGCCGGCATCTGGACCAACGACATCAAGCAGGGCCACCGCCTGGCCGGCGCCGTCAAGGCCGGCACGGTGTGGATCAACTGCTTCAACATGGTGGACAACGCCACGCCGTTCGGCGGGTTCAAGCAATCGGGCTGGGGCCGCGAGCATGGGCGGCAAGCCATGGAACTCTACAGCGAAGTCAAGAGCGTGTGGGTGAACCTCAGTTGATCCTGATGCCGACTTCGCACTTTTTACATGCCTGAGACAGGGAACCGACCATGGGCAAGACACTCATCGTGAGCACTGACGGCCAGGCCGTCATGCGCAGCCACGACAACGGCAAATCGTGGTATCGCATCAACATCGGCCAGGATCTGGAATACGATGACCGGGTGCGCTGCCTCGTGGTCGATCCGCGCAATCCCGATGGCGTATTCGCCGGTGCGGAAAAGGGCCTGTTCTACAGCGCCGATTGCGGCGTGCACTGGCGCCGCATCGATTGCGCGCTCAACGGCTTTGCCGTGTGGAAGCTGGTGGTGAGCGAAAGCGATCCGCAGGTCATGTATGCCGGCACCGGCGCGCCGTCGCTGGCGATCTTCTTCCGCTCGCGCGATGGCGGGCAGACGTGGGAGCGAACCGGCCTGGAAATGCCCGAGTTCTGCGCCGGGGTGAACCGTCCGCGCATGCTGGCCCTCGCCGTCGATCCGCGCGATGCCAACGATGTGTGGGCAGGCGTTGAGGAAGGCGGTCTCTATCGCAGCCGCGACGGCGGCGACAGCTGGACCCGCATCGACACGACATGGTCTGATTTCGGCGGCAATTCCGACCTGCACGATATCATGATCCTGCCGCAGGACGATGGCACCACGGTGCACCTGGCACTGACGGTGATCGCGCTCTATCGCTCGACCGACGATGGCCAGACCTGGACGCGCCAGCCTGCCAAGGAAAGCTGGGGCCTGCGCTATTCCCGCGTGCTGCTGCGCCGTCCGGGCAGCAACCGCGAGGTGGCCGTGGGCATCGGCGATGGCACGCCCGGCACGACGGCGGCGATCCTCACGTCCAGCGATGCGGGCGAAACCTGGACCAGGGCGAGCCTCGACCAGGCGTCGAACTCGTGCATGTGGGCCTTTGGCAGCCATCCGTCCGATCCCGATTTCCAGCTGGCCGCCAGCAAGTTCGGCTATCTGTACCGCAGCGTTGACGGCGGCCGGAACTGGACCAAGGAATGGCGCGAGTTCAACGAGATCACCGGCCTTGCCTGGCTGCCGCGTGTTCCCACCGACCTGGGGTTGCCGCATGTCACCAATTAACGTGGCGCGCATCGCGCATATCGTCCTGTTCGTGAAAGACCCGGAAGCCTCGGCCCGGTGGTATTGCGACATCCTCAACATGAAGATCACCGCGCGCGCGGGCGATGGCCCGTACAAGGGCGGCGTGTTCCTTAGCTTCGGCTTGAGCGACCATGACATCGCGCTGTTTCCCGCCGCGCCGGACACCGGCTGTGGCAAGGAAGCCAAGGGCCGCGAGTTCGAGCATGTCGGCCTGGCCATGGCCGGGTGCAGCATGGACGACTTGCGCGCCAACTATGCCTTTTTCCGCGAGCGCGGGGTGGAGATTGCCGAAATCCTCGATCACGGGGTGTCGGTGGGCATCTATTTCTACGATCCGGACGGGCACATGCTCGAAGTGTTCTGCCAGAACGTGCCGCTCGAAGGCGGGGCTTCGCAGGCCGAATTGAACCGCAACCAGGGCCAGGCCAACCCCGTCACGCTGTGACGGTGGGGGCCGGTCAGGCGCTGCAAGAGACAATCAGGGGAGTTATCGATGGAAACCCACGCCGCCAATTTCGGCGCCTTTCACATCCGCAAGTGGTTCACGCAGGTGGAGGAAATCCTTGCCGGCGAAACCGGTGCCCCGGCCGATGGCGCACCGCTGATCAAGTACATGATCGGCGCCTGCATCAAGAACCCCTATGCCGGCCGCTATGAGCACGATCTTTCCGCCTGGATCGAGGCTTCGCCCGAACTGGGCGTGGAATTTGGCCGGCGCATCAATGCGCTGACCGGCGGCGCGCCGATCGAAAGCTATGGCAAGGCGATCATGGTGGGGATCGACGGCGAATACGAGCATGGCAATGCCCTGCTGACCAACCCGGCCGCCAATCCGATCCGCGATGCGCTGGGCGGCGGGGCATCGTGGGTGCCCTCCACCGGCAAGCGCGGCGTGCCCGGCACGATTTTGGACGTGCCGTTCGGCCATAAGGACGCCCTCTACGTCCGCTCGCACTATGACACGATGAGCGTGTCGTTCGACGACGCGCCCAACCGCGACGAAGTGATCGTGTGCTGGGTCTTTGCCACGCGCGGCCGCCTCAACGCCCGGCTCGGCGGTCTTCGCGCGCAAGACGCCGAAGGTAATGGGCTGACCTGACCATGGCGGCAGACCTGATCCTGGCCGATGCCGCGCCTGCGCCGATTGCCCTGCTGGCGGGCGAGCGGACGCGCCATGTGGACAGCCAAGGCGTGGCGATCTGCGTGCGCGAATGGGGTGACCCGGCCGCGCCCGCGATTGTCCTGCTGCACGGGCTGCGCGGCTATTCGGGCACCTGGCGCACGCTGGCCGCCGCGCTGGCCGATCGCTATCGCCTGATCGCGTTCGATGCGCGCGGGCGGGGGGAGAGTGGCTGGGATCAGGGCCGCAATTATTATACCGATGCCTATCTTGCCGATCTGGAGGCCGTGGTGGCGGCAAGCGGCCTCGATCGCTTCATCCTGATCGGCCATTCGATGGGCGGCACCACGTCGTATGCCTATGCTGCCAGGCATCCCGACCGGCTGCGCGCACTGGTGGTGGAAGACATCACGGCCGGATCGTCGGTCAGCGGCGCGGGGTTCGAGCGGATCGTGGCCGAGATGAAAGCGCTGCCCACGCATTTTGCCGATTGGCAGGCGGCGCGCGCCTATTGGCGCAAGCTGCGCCCCAACGTGAGCGCGGCGGCCATCGAGGAACGCCTGTGGGAAAGCATGAAGCCCGCCAGCGATGCCCCGGACAAGGCGGGCGGCGTGATCTGGCGCTATGACGCCGATGGCATTGCCGCCACGCGCGTGGCGCCCGATCCGGCACGCGTGCTCGATCTGGAGCCGGTGATCGCCGCGATCCGCACGCCTACGCTGGTGATCCGGGGCGGGCAATCGGATTTCTGCAATCTCGACACCGTGCGGCGGCTGGAACAGGGCAATCCTTGGCTGGCCCATGCCACGGTCGAAGCCGCCTCGCACTATGTGCATGATGATGCCCCGGAGGCGTTTGGCCGCCTGGTCGAGGGCTTTCTTGCGGGCCTGCGCGTCCGCACTGCAACAGGACAAGCATGATGACGCAGCCGCGCACTGGTGCCGATACGATGTTCGATGCGCTGCATGCCGGCGGCGCGCGCATCTGCTTTGCCAATCCCGGCACGACCGAACTGACCATGGTGACCGCGCTCGCCCGCCACGGCGGCATCCGCCCGGTGCTCAGCCTGTTCGAAGGCGTGTGCACGGGCGCGGCCGATGGCTATGCCCGCATTTCCGGACACGTGCCGCTGACGCTGCTGCACCTGGGGCCGGGCTTTGCCAATGGCATTGCCAACCTGCACAACGCGCGGCGCGCGGGATCGCGGATCATCAACCTGATCGGCGATCATGCCACCTGGCACCTGGAATATGACGCGCCGCTGACGTCTGACATCGAATCGCTGGCCAGCCCGGTCTCGCGCCAGGTGATCCGCATGGCCGATCCGGCGGGCATTGGGCAGGATATCGCCACGGCCTTTGCCGCCACGCGCCTGGCCGAAGGGGGCGCGGCCACGCTGATCGTGCCGACCGACGTGATCGATGCGGCCGAAGTGGAACAGGCAGCGCCGGCGCCTGCCGCACCCTGGCAGGGCGCGGTGGTGGACGGCGCGCAGATCGATGCGGCTGCAAGCACCCTGGCCGATGCGCAAGGCGTGATCGTGTTGATCGGTGGCAATGCCCTGACCGAGGCGGGCATTCGCGCTGGCGCGGCGCTGGCGCAACGGCTGGGCGGGCGGCTGGTGATGGAGCCCTATCCGGGCGTCGTCACGCTGGGTGGCGATTTGCCGATGGTGGAACGCCAGGCCTATTTCCCCGATGACGTGATCGCGCAGATGGGCACCGCGCACGTTGTGCTTGCCGGTGCGCGCATGCCGATCAGCTATTTCGGCTATGAAGGCTGGCCCAGCCAGCTTGTGGCCGAAAGCAATCTGGTGCGGCTGGCCGCGCCCGAGCACGACGCGGTGGATGCGCTCACGCGCCTGAATGCGGCGCTGGGCGTGGATGCGCCAGCCGCGCCGCAGCCGTTTGCGCCGCTTTTGGCCAGCACGGCGGACGCAGGCGGCGCGCTGACTCCGGCGAGCGTTGTCGAGGAATTGCTGGTGCAATTGCCGCAAGACGCGATCATCTCGCTGGAAGGTTCGACGCTGGGCGGCCCGTGGCTGCGCAATGCGCACCGCGCGGCGCGGCACCGGGTGATGACCAACACCGGCGGGGCAATCGGGCAGGGCCTGCCTTGCGCCGTGGGCGCGGCACTGGCGGCGCCCACGGCGCGCGTGATCTCGCTCCAGTCAGACGGAAGCGCGCAATATACACTGCAATCGCTGTGGACCATGGCGCGCGAGAACCTGGCCGTGACGGTGATCATCGCGGCCAACCACCGCTATGCCATTCTCCAGACCGAACTGACGCGGGCGCAGGCGCCGCTCGACGATGCCATGGTCGCCGCGCTGACCCGGCTGGACAAGCCGCGCGTCGATTGGGTGAGCCTGGCGCAGGGCTATGGCGTGGAGGCGCTGCGGGTCACTACCAATGGTGAACTGGCTGCTGCGCTTGCACGCGGGTTGGCGCATGATGGCCCGCTGCTGATCCAGGCCGAATTGCCATGAGCGGGCAGGTTGCCATCGTCACCGGCGGCAGCGGCGGGCTGGCGCCAGGCATCGTGCGTGCCTTGCGCGCAGCGGGCATGACCGTGGTGATCGTGGCGCGCGATGGGGCAAAGCTCGACGCTGCCGCCGCAGCCATGGGCGATGGCGTGATCGCGCTTGCCGCCGATGTCATCGATCCGGCGTCTGCCGGCAGGCTGGTGGATCAGGTGCTGACGCGGCTGGGGCGGATCGATGTGCTGGTCAACGCGGCGGCCAGTTCCACCCCGATCGGCGGCGCGATCGAGCAGGTGGACGTGGCCGCGCTGATGGCCGATCTCGATACCAAGGTGGGCGGCTATCTGCGCATGATCCAGGCCGTGGTGCCAGCGATGAAGCGTCAGGGGCGCGGCCATGTGATCAACATCGGCGGGCTCACCGGCAGGTCGAGTGATACGCTCAGCGGCTTGCGCAATGCGGCGGTTTCGCACCTCACCAAGGTTTTGTCCGACCAGTTGGGGCCTGATGGCATCACGGTCAACGCCGTGCATCCCGGCATCGTGCGCACGCCGCACCTGACCGAGCTGTTTGCCGAAATGGCCCACGAGCGCGGCACGGATGCGGCCGCGATCGAGGCCGAGTTCCTGGCCGACATTCCGACCCGCACGTTCCTGACGCCCGACGATGTCGGCGCATTCGTGGCTATGCTGGCCACGGCCGCGCGGCCGGTGATCACCGGGCAATCGTTGACGGTGGACGGGGGCTATTCGCGTGGGATATTCCTGTAACGCCTGGGGAGGAAGGTCATGATGAACTCGACTGCACGCTATCGCTATCCGCTGTCGATGCGGCTGCTGCACTGGCTGCGCGCCGTGTTGATCATCGGCATGATCTGGTCGGGTTGGTATATGACCAGCTTGCCCGAAACGACGCCGGCAGCCACGTTCGACCTGTTCTATCCCAATCACAAGCAGTTCGGCATTCTCGTCTGGCTGCTGGCGCTGGTCCACCTGACGCTGCGCTGGCGCCACCGCCACGAACTGCCCCATGCGCCCGATGGCCTCAAGCCCTGGGAAAAGACGCTTTCGCACCTGGTGCACCGCCTGATCATGGCGCTGACGCTGGCTACGCCGCTGCTCGGCTATGCCATGTCGTCCAGCTTTACGCAGAGCGACGGGGTGCCGTTCTTCTTCTTCGGCCAGTTGCCCGAAGTGCTGCCCAAGAACGACAAGGCCTTTGCCGTGTTCGAAAACCTGCACGCCTATTGCGCCTATACGCTGGCCGGGCTGGTGGTGCTGCATGTGGTGGGCGCGCTCAAGCATCGGCTGCATGATCGCGGCGGGGAAACCGACGTTTTGCCGCGCATGCTGTGATCCTGTCCCCTCGCAAGGAAGAAACCCGCCATGGCTGACGACGCGTTCGAGCGCGGCCTTGCGCTGCGCAAGCAAGTGCTGGGGACCGAATATGTGGAGCGCTCGCTGGCCCAGGCCGACGAATTTTCCCGCCCGATGCAGGAATTGTCGACCCGGTGGTGCTGGGGCGAGACGTGGTCGCGGCCGGGCCTGTCGCGCCGCGACCGCAGCCTGCTCAACCTGGGGATGATCAGCGCGCTCAACCGGCCGCACGAATTGCGGCTTCACGTTAAGGCGGCGCTGCGCAACGGGTTGAGCGAAGACGAGATCCGCGAGGCGATGCTGCAGGTGGCGGTCTATTGCGGGGTGCCGGCCGGCATGGATTCCACCCGCATCGCACGCGAGGCGATTGCCGAATACCGGGCGGAAAGCGGCACGGCAGCGGCCGGGTGAGGTTGCATGGCAGCGCGGCGCGGGGCAAGGCTGGACAACCTGCCCAAGCATGGAAAGCCGCCTGCATGACTCCTGCCACTGCCCAACCAGCTCCACCGGGCGTCACGCCGCCCCGGCGCTGGTATTCCCATCTCTATCTGCAGGTCCTGGTCGCGATTGCCGCCGGCGTTGCCTTGGGCCATTTCCACCCGTCCACTGGCGAGGCGCTCAAGCCGGTGGGCGACATGTTCATCAAGCTGGTCAAGATGGTCATCGCGCCGGTGATCTTCCTGACCATCGTGACCGGCATTGCCGGAATGCGCGATCTGGCGGCGGTGGGCCGGGTGGCGGCCAAGGCCTTTGCCTATTTCCTGTTCTTTTCCACGCTGGCGCTGATTCTGGGCCTCATCGTTGCCAATGTGTGGCGCCCCGGTTCCGGCCTCAATATCGATCCGGCCACGCTCGACGCCGGCAAAGTGGCCGAATATGCCGCCAAGGCGCATGAAAGCACGTTTGTCGGCTTCCTTTCGGCGATGATTCCCGACACGCTGGTGTCTGCGCTCACGCAGGGCAACATCCTGCAAGTCCTGGTGGTGGCAGTGCTGTTCGGCATCGCGCTCGCCTCGGTGGGCGAGCGGGGACAGCGGGTGCTCGACCTGCTCGAAGACGTGTCGGTCGTGGTGTTCAAGCTGGTGGCGATCGTCATGAAAGCCGCGCCGATCGGGGCCTTTGGCGCCATGGCCTTCACGATTGCCAAATATGGCGTCGAGAGCCTGGCCAACCTCGCGCAGCTGGTCCTGGCATTCTACCTTACCGCGGCGCTGTTCGTGGTGGTCGTGCTGGGCGTGGTGGCGCGGCTTACCGGGTTTTCGATCCTGCGCCTGATCGCCTACTTGCGCGAGGAACTGCTGCTGGTGCTGGGCACGTCATCGTCGGAAAGCGCACTGCCCGCACTGATCGAGAAGATGGAGCGGGCCGGCTGTTCCAAGACGGTGGTGGGCCTGGTCGTCCCCACCGGCTACAGCTTCAACCTCGATGGCACCAATATCTACATGACGCTGGCGGCGCTGTTCATTGCCCAGGCCTGCAACGTGGAATTGACGCTGGGCCAGCAAGTGCTGCTGCTGGGCGTGGCGATGCTTTCCTCCAAGGGCGCTGCAGGGGTGACCGGAGCCGGGTTCATCACGCTGGCGGCCACGCTGTCGATCGTGCCCTCGGTTCCGGTGGCGGGCATGGCGCTGATCCTGGGCGTGGACCGCTTCATGTCCGAATGCCGCAGCCTGACCAATTTCGTCGGCAATGCCGTGGCCACCATCGTCGTCTCGCGCTGGGAGAACGCGCTCGACCACCAGCGACTGGACGCGGCGCTGCATGGAAAGGTTCTTTCCAACTAACGCACAGGGTTCCAAATCCGCAAGGTGCGCTTATATCGGCCCCGACCCCGACATCCCAGCGCCGCCCCGCGTCCTTTTATGCCTGCCTTCCATTATGCGTGCTCCCCTTTATGCCGGGCTCGTCCATGCGTTCTTGTCTGTGGCGCGATTGTTTGCCGCCCAACCGGAAGTGATCCCTTGTCGACGCCTTTTTCCGCTCCCGCCCGGCCTTGCCCATGGTAGCGCCGCGCAGAAGAGGCCATGCCTCGGTCAATGCTGAAATCCACGATGGTATCGTGCCCGCCGCCAGCGCGCTGACCCCGGCGCGCGATCCGGGCGGGCCGGAAGTGTCTGGCGCCAATTACCGCCTCGTGGCGCTGATCGTGGCCTCGGCGCTGTTCATGGAATTCGTCGATGCAACGGTGCTGGCCACGGCCTTGCCGACGATGGCGCGCGACTTCGGGGTGCGGCCCACGGAAATGAGCATCGCGCTCACGTCCTACCTCCTGGCGCTCGCCGTGTTCATCCCGGCCTCGGGCCTTCTGGCCGACCGCTTTGGATCGCGCACCGTGTTTCGCGCGGCGATCGGCCTGTTCATGCTGGGCAGCGTGGCCTGCGGGTTGGCGCCAAGCCTGGAATTCATCGTGCTGGCGCGGTTTGTCCAGGGCACCGGCGGGGCGATGATGATCCCGCTCGGGCGGCTGGTGCTGATGCGCAGCGTGGCCAAGCAGGACATGGTCAACGCCATGTCGTGGCTGCTGGTGCCGGCGATGATCGGGCCGATCATCGGCCCGCCGCTCGGTGGGTTGATCGTCACCTACCTCGACTGGCGCTGGATCTTCTACATCAACCTGCCGGTCGGCATGCTCGGGTTGTGGCTGGTGGGTCGCTATATCGCCAATTTCCGCGAGGAAAGCCATGTGCCGGTCGATTGGGGCGGCTTCGCGCTGAGCGGCGTTTCGCTCAGTTGCCTGCTGTTTGGCGGCGAAATGGCCAGTCATACTGGCGAGGGCCTGCTGGCCGCGGGGCTGATCGGCGCGGGGATCGCGGTTGGCGCGCTCTATATCCGCCACGCGCGTGGGCGCGAGGGTGCGATCCTCGACCTGTCGTTGATGCACGACCGGACGTTCCGCCTCTCGGTCATCGCCGGTTCGATCACGCGGATCACCCAGGGCGCGCAACCGTTCCTGCTGCCACTGATGATGCAGGTGGGCTTCGGGTTCTCGGCAGTGCACAGCGGGCTGATCACCGTGGCCACGGCGATCGGCTCGCTCGCGATGAAAGGCGCCGCGCCCAAAGTGCTGCGCCGCTTCGGTTTTCGCCGCACGCTGGTGTGGAACGGGGTGCTGTGTGCAGCAGGCTATGCAGCCTGCGGTCTGTTCGCGCCGGGCTGGCCGCTGTGGGCCATGTTTGGCGTCCTGGTCGTGGCGGGCGTGTTCATGTCGCTGCAGTTCACTGCGTACAATACGATTGCCTATGACGGGATTGCGCCCGAACGGATGAGCAGCGCCACGGCATTCTATGCCACGTTCCAGCAACTGATGCTCTCGCTCGGCATCTGCCTGGCCGCGCTGGGCCTGCATCTGTCGATGCTGACGCAGGGGCACCATCGGCCCATGCTCGACGATTTTGCGGCGGCATTCTGGGGCGTGACGGCGATATCGCTGTGTGCCACGATCTGGAACCGCAAGTTTGCGCCCGATGCCGGGGCGGAAATTAGCGGGCACCACGAACAGCAGGCCGGCTGATGCAGACAAGCACCGTCGAAATGGTCGAAGTCGCCCCGCGCGACGGATTGCAGAACGAAAAGACCCTGATTTCCACGGCCGACAAGATCGCCCTGGTCGAACGGGCGATTGCAGCCGGCGCGCGGCGGATCGAAGTGACGAGTTTCGTCCATCCCAAGGCCGTGCCGCAAATGGCCGATGCCGAGGCGGTTTGCGCCGGGCTGCCCCTGCGCGCGGACGTGACCTATATCGGCCTGGTGATGAATGCGCGCGGCGCGGCGCGGGCCTTGGCCACCGGGCGGATCGACCAGCTTGGTGCCGTGGCCGTGGCGAGCGATGCCTTTGCCAAGGCCAACCAGGGGCAGACCAGCGATGGATCGGTGGCGGCCGCGTGTGACATCATCGGCCTGGCGCAGCAGGCGGGCAAGACCGGCCAGGTGACGATAGCCGCCGCATTCGGCTGTCCATTCGAGGGCGAAGTGGCGCAAGACCGCGTGGTGGCGATGGCCCGCGCGCTGGCGGCGGCCGATCCGCTGGAAATCGGGCTGGCCGACACGATCGGCGTGGCCGATCCGGCCCATGTCGCCATGCTGGTGGGCAAAGTGCGCGCGGCGGTGCCGCATATCCCGGTGCGCGTGCATTTCCACAACACGCGCGGGACGGGCCTTGCCAACGTGTGGGCGGCGCTCGGTGCCGGCGCGGTGACGGTGGATGCAGCCATTGGCGGGCTGGGCGGTTGCCCCTTTGCGCCGGGCGCTGCGGGCAATGTCTCTACCGAAGACGTGGTCTATATGCTGGAGCGTGCTGGCGTTGCCACAGGGCTCGACCTGCCTGCGCTGGTGGCGGCCAATCACTGGCTGGGGCAAGTGATGGGCCGCACATTGCCGGGCATGGTGGCCAAGGCGCCGCCGTTTCCGGCTGCTGCACAGAACTGACGGGGGCAGGGGGAATGAACAGAGGGGCGCTGCAGGACATTCGCGTGATCGAGCTGGGCCAGTTGCTGGCCGGCCCGTTCTGCGGCCAGCTGCTGGGCGACATGGGCGCCGACGTGATCAAGGTGGAGCCGCCGCTGACTGGCGATCCCTTGCGCGAATGGGGCCAGGGCGACGAAAAGGTGCAGTGGGAAGTCTTTGCCCGCAACAAGCGCTCGGTCGGTGCCAACTTGCGCGTGCCCGAAGGACAGGCGCTGGTGAAGCGGCTGATTGCCCAGGCCGATGTGGTGGTGGAGAATTTCAAGCCCGGCACGCTGGAAAAGTGGGGCCTGGCGCCCGAGGCGCTGCTGGAGGAATTTCCGCGCCTGATCATCGCGCGGCTTTCCGGCTATGGCCAGACCGGGCCTTATGCCGACCGCGCCGGCTTTGGCGGGATTGGCGAGGCGATGGGCGGCTGGCGCTATATCGTGGGCGAACCGGACCGCCCGCCCAGCCGCATGGGTGTTTCGATCGGTGATACGCTGACCGGCACTTATGGCTGCATGGGCGTGCTCGCGGCGCTTCACGCGCGGGAGCGAACCGGGCGCGGGCAGGTGATCGATGCCGCGCTGTATGAAAGCGTGCTGCAGGTGATGGAAGGCCTGGTGCCCGAATACGATCGCATGGGGATCATCCGCGAGCGGTCGGGATCGATTCTCAAGGGCATTGCCCCGTCCAACGTCTATGCCTGCAAGGACGGCGAATTCATGATCGGGGCCAACAAGGACTCGCTGTGGCGGCGCCTGGCCCTGGCCATGGGCCGGCCCGAGCTGGGCGAAGACGTGCGCTTTGCCACGCACGTGGCGCGGGGCGCCAACCAGACCGAGATCGACACGCTGATCAACGACTGGACGCTGAGCCTGACGATGGACGAAGTGGATGCGCTAATGACCGCGCATTCCATTCCGGCGGGCCGCGTCTATCGCGCGCCAGACATGCTGGAAGACCCGCATTTCCAGGCGCGCGAGGCGATCATCGCGGTGGAAACCGAACGCTTCGGCCCACTGAAAATGCAGGCCACGTTCCCCAGGTTTTCAGACACGCCCGGCAGCGTGCGCCGCCCCGCGCCGTCTGTGGTGGGCCAGCACAACGCGGAAATCTATGGCGAATTGCTGGGCCTGGATGCGGCCGCGCTGGCCCAGATGGCGGCGCGGGGGGTGATCTGACGCGGGCTTATTTCGCGTAAGCGGAAGGCTTGGGCCACAAGGTGAGCGTGTGGGCATCGTGGGCCGAGGTCCAGATGCCCGTGGGACTGAAGCGCAGGCCGCCGCTGCCGGCCGGCTTGCCCACGCGCGCGTCGATCGCCATGGTCTTGGCGTCGATCACGGCAAAGACCTGGTCGTCGGTGGTGCGCAGCCAGACTTTGCCGCCGCCGGTATCGATATCGCCCCATTTGAGGTTGTCGCCCACTTTGACGCGCCCCAGCAACGCGCCGGTTTGCGGATCGACGCGCGCCAGGGTGCCATCGGCCTGTTCCTGCACCCAGACGCTGCCTTCGCCCGCCGCCAGGAAACCCGGCGCCTTGCCCAGCGGGGTGCGCGCGGTGACCATGTTGGTGGCCGGATCGATGCGCTGCAGGCTTTGCTGCGCGGCGCTGACCACCCAGACCGCGCCTTCGCCCGCGGCCATGTACCAGCTGCCCGGATCGACCGGCACGGTGGCGATCACGGTGTTGGTGGCCGGATCGATGCGCGAGACAACGCCCTTGGCATCGCTGGCGATCCACACCGAGCCGGCGGCCGCCACCACGTTCAATTCGCCTTCCTTGTCGTTGGCGATGCCGGTGGCAATCGTGGCGACGAGCTTGCCGGTTTTCGTGTCGATGCGGTTGACGGTGCGATCGGCGCAATTGGCCACCCACAGCGCGCCATCGGCCAGCGCCATGCCGCCGCAGGGATGGGCCAGCGGCACCGACGCTTTCATGCCCTTGAGCGACCACTGCTCCACCCGGCCGCGATTGGTGGCCCAGACCGTCTTGCCGTCGACGGCAAGGAAATCGGCAAAGCCGGGGACTTGCAAGACTTTGGGTTTGGGCGCGGCGTGGGCGGCGAAGGGGGCAAGAGCCAGGAGCAGGGCGGCAAGGGGGCGTTTCATGGGGCGGTACTTCCTGACGAACTTGGTGGGTTGGGCGTTCGGTTCAGTCGATCGAGCCGTTTGGGGATCAAACCTTCTGCGCGATGAATGCGCGCCAGCCGCCCAGCGCGGTGATGTCTTCCGCCCCCGTGATCGCGCGCGGTTCGGCGACGAAGCCCTTGACGCTGCTGCCATCGGCCAGAGTCACCGTGCCGATGGCAAGCGGGGTGGGCACTTCCACGGTGAAGCTGCCGAACTCGGCCACGCCCAATTCGTAGACTTCCACGGCGATGGCCGCGCCATCGTCGCCAGCGTGGATCAGCGCCGGCTTGGGCGGCACGCTGTCGGCCATGGCATAGAGCTTGTAGGTGGGGGCGGTCGTGGTTGCTTCCACGAACGTGGCGTTGCGGCTGGTCAGCTGCCAGTGCAGCGGCATGTCTTTGAGATGTGCGCCGACAACGGCGAGTTTCACGGTCTGCATCTTGCCCTCCAGATCGAGCGGGGGTGGGGGTGGCAGCTGGGCCACCTGGAGATAGGCGCCTGCCAGATCGAGCAGCGCGCGGTCGCTGTCGGCCGGGCCGATCAGCGTGATGCCAAAGCCGGTGGCATTGGCGCGCACGCCCGCCGGCACGGCGAGCGCGGCCATGTCGAGCAGATTGACGAAATTGGTGTAGAACCCGAGGTTGCTGTTGAGCGCGATGGGCGCCGCCTGCAATTCCGCCACGCGATAGGCGGTGCCGGTGGTGGGGAAGGCGAGTGCGTCGATGTCTGCCCAAAGCTGGTCGGCATGGCGCTTCAGTTCGGCCAGGCGATAGATGCCGTTGAACAGGTCGACCGCGCTTTTGCCGAGGCCGGGCTCCACCACGGCGCGCACCGTGGGATCGATGGCGTCGGGATTGTCCGTCAGCAATTGGGCCAGTGCCGCCGTGCGCTCTGCCACCCATGGCCCGCCATAGAGCAACTGCGCGGCTTCCTGCAGCGGCGCATAGTCGATTTCGACGAGCTTGCCAATCTCGGCCAGTTTTTCCAGCGCGCGATCATAGAGATATTCGGATTCCGCGTCTCCGAACCACTGGCGCTGCGCACGCTTGGGCACGCCGATCACGCGACCGGCGATGGGCTTGTCGGCCAGCGGTTTTGACCACGGGTCGGCCGCATCGTAACCGGCGACGACATGATCGACCAGGCGCGCATCGGCCGTATCGGCGGTGAACACCGAAATGCAGTCGAGCGAGCGGCAGGCCGGCACGAGGCCCGAGGTGGACCAGCGGCCCTTGGTGGGCTTCATGCCGACGAGATGGTTGAACGCTGCCGGTACGCGGCCCGATCCGGCGGTGTCTGTGCCCAGCGCAAAAGGCACGAGGCCCGCCGCCACGGCAATGGAAGAGCCGGAGCTGGACCCGCCCGAAACATAGGCGAGGTTGCTGGCATTGCGCGGAATGCCATAGGGGCTGCGCGTGCCGACCAGGCCCGTGGCGAACTGGTCGAGGTTGGTCTTGCCCACGCAGATCGCGCCGGCTGCTTCCAGGTGCGCGACCACGCTGGCCGATGCCGCCGGATCGAAGGAAAAGGCCGGGCACGCCGCCGTGGTGGCCAGGCCCGCCACGTCGATATTGTCCTTCACGGCAAAGGGCACGCCGGCAAGTGGCAGGTCTTCGCCCGCCGCTACCCGCGCATCGACGGCTTGCGCGGCGGCAAGCAGCGCTTGCGGCAAGGGGCGGCTGATCCAGATCTGCGGCTGTACGGCGTCATAAGCGGCAATGCGGTCCAGCGTTTCTCGCATCACGGCAAGGGCGGAGGTTTCGCCTTCGCGGACGGCAGCGGCCAGTGCAGCCGCAGAAAGGCGCGGCGCGCTCATGCCACATGCCTGCGCAGCGCGAGCATCGGTGCGCCCGGTTGCAGGGCCTGCTTTTCCTGCATGTAGAGCGCCGCGATCACGCCGCTGCCGGGGCTTTCCACCGCACATTCCATTTTCATCGCTTCCAGCACGGCGATGGTATCACCGGCTTTCACTTCGTCGCCCTCGGCCACCAGCAGCTTCCACACGCTGCCGCCGAACGGCGCTTCCACCAGGTCTGCGCCATCGGGCACGTCCACGCTGCCCGCCACCGGGGCATCGGCATCGGCCAGGTCGGTCACGCGGTCGAACTCGCCGCGCCGCTGCCAGTCGGCACGTTCCTCGTCGAACGCCGCCACGCGCTGCGCCTCGAACGCGGCGATTTCCCCGGCATTGTCGGCCAGGAACCTGCGATAATCGGCGAGGCGAAACTCGGACGGCTCGATGCGGATGGAACGGCGCCCGGTGGGAAAATCGCGGCGCCATTCCACCAGTTCCTCGGCGCTCACCGGATAGAAGCGGATCTGGTCGAAGAAGCGCAGCAGCCAGGGCTTGCCTTCGATGAAGGCGTCGGTCTGGCGGTGGGTGTTCCACACCTGGATCGTGCGGCCGAACAGCTGGTAGCCGCCAGGCCCCTCCATGCCATAGATGCACATATAGGCGCCGCCGATGCCGACCACGTTGGGCGGGGTCCAGGTGCGGGCAGGATTGTACTTGGTGGTGACCAGGCGATGGCGCGGATCGACCGGGGTGGCAACGGGCGCGCCGAGGTAGACGTCGCCCAGGCCCATGACGAGGTAATTGGCCTCGAAGATCAGGTTCTCCACCGCCGCTGCATCGGGCAAGCCATTGACGCGGCGGATGAACTCGATGTTGTCGGGGCACCAGGGCGCGTCATCGCGCACGGCGCCCATGTACTTCTGGATGGTTTCCAGCGTGGCCGGATCGCGCCAGCTCAAGGGCAAGTGCACGATGCGCGAGGGGATGGTGAAGTCTTCCAGGTCGCCCAGGCGTTCCTCGGCTTCCACCAGCGCGGCGAGCATGGCCTGCTGATCGAGGTTGCTGCCATCGAAATGGACCTGGAGCGAGCGGATGCCGGGCACCACGTCGATCACGCCGGGCAGGGCCATGCGCTCCAGCTCGGTCATCAAGGCATGGACGCGGATGCGCAGTTCGATATCGAGCGTGATCGGCCCGTATTCGACCAGGATGTTGCGATCGCCCTGCTGGCGATAGACGGTGCGCGGGCGGGTGCCGTGGCCGGCGAGTTCGGCCAGGATCGGCGATAGTGTCTCGATCTCGCGCGCGGGGCGGGGCGCCGGTGTCGATCCTTCCTCGACCAAGGCGCGCTGCGCCGCATCGGCGGCCTGCGCATCGGCGATGGAGACAGGCACGAAGCGCAGCCGGTCACCCGGCACCAGTTGCCCGATCTTCCACCGATCGGCCGCGATCACCACGAAGGGGCAGACGAACCCGCCCAGCGATGGGCCATCGGGGCCGAGGATGATCGGCATGTCGCCGGTGAAATCGACCGCGCCGATGGCATAGGGATTGTCGTGGATATTCGAGGGGTGCAGCCCCGCCTCGCCACCATCGGCGCGCGCCCATTGCGGCTTTGGCCCGATCAGGCGCACGCCGGTGCGGTTGGAATTGTAGTGCACCTGCCAATCGGCGCCCACGACCATGGCGATGTCTTCGTCGGTGAAGAAATCGGGCGCGCCGTGCGGGCCATAGAGCACGCGCAACGTCCATTCGTTGCCCATGTCGGGCAGGGCGACTTCGGGCAGCGGCGCGGCCGTTTCCTGCTGGGCCAGATGCAGCACGTCGCCCGCCACCAGGCGCCGCGCAGCGTGGCCGCCGAACTGCCCGAGTTCGAACGTGGCACGGCTGCCAAGATAGGGCGCAATGTCGAGCCCGCCGGCAATCAGCAGATAGCCGCGCATCCCGCCGCCGCGCGTGCGGCCCATGGCGAGCGTCTGCCCGGCGGCGACATCCACCGCCTGGCCCAGCGGCACGGGCTGCCCGTCGAGCGTGGCGCCGAAATCGGCCCCGGTCAGGCAGATGCGTGCGCTTGCGGTGAATGACAGGCTCGGCCCGGTATGCGTCATTTCCAGGCCCGCCATGCCTTCGGGATTGCCGAGCAGGCGGTTGCCCAGGCGGAACGACTGGTCGTCCATCGGGCCCGAAGGCGGCACGCCCACGGCCCACAAATGCTGGCGGCCCGGCCAGTCCTGCACGGTGGTGGCCGTGCCGCCGCTGATCACGCGGATGCTTTCGGGCACGAAGGTGATGCCATCGAGCACGCGGGTGGAGACCGCGCCGGTGACGAAGGCTTCGCTCGCCACCACATTGCGCAGCCAGCGCAGGTTCGTCTCGATCCCGTCGACCCGCGAGGCGGCCAATGCGGCCTGCATCGCGGCCACCGCTGCTTCGCGGGTGGGGCCGTGGACGATCAACTTGGCGAGCATGGGATCGTACCATGCGCTCACTTCGCTGCCGGCCATGACCCATGTTTCGGCGCGAATGTCGGCCGGGAATTCCACCGCCGTCAACGTGCCCGAGGTGGGCCGGTAATCGAGCGCGGGATCTTCGGCATAGAGCCGCACTTGCACCGAATGGCCCTTGGGCGTGGTGGGCGCGGTATTGAGGAAGGCGAAATCGCCCGCGCCGCCGCGTACCATCCATTCGACCAGGTCGATCCCCATGACCTCTTCGGTCACGCCGTGTTCCACCTGGAGCCGGGTGTTCATTTCCAGGAAGAAGAAATCCTGCGCGTCGGCGTCGTAGAGGAACTCCACCGTGCCGGCCGAGCGATAGCGTGCCGCCTCACCCAGCCGGATCGCCGCATCATAGAGCGCCTCGCGCACGGGTTGCGGCAGCAGCGGGGCCGGGGCTTCCTCCACCACTTTCTGGTTGCGCCGCTGCAACGAGCAGTCGCGTTCGCCCAGCGCGACGATGCGGCCCTGGCCATCGCCGAAGATCTGCACTTCGACATGGCGCGCGCGGCGCACATAGCGTTCTAGGAATACGCCCGCGTCGCCGAAATTGCTCTGCCCCAGGCGCGCCACGGTGGCAAAGCCCTCGCGCACGTCGGCCTCGCCCTCGCACACGCGCATGCCGATCCCGCCGCCACCCGCCGTTGCCTTGAGCATGACCGGATAGCCGATCTGCGCGGCCGCGCTGACGGCTTCGTCCTCGCTCGTCAGCAAGTCCGTGCCCGGTGCCAGCGGCACGCCATGGGCCTTGGCCAGGTCGCGCGCGCTGTGTTTCAGGCCGAAAGTGCGGATATTCTGCGGCGTGGGGCCGATGAACACGATTCCCTCTGCCGCGCAGGCATCGGCAAATTCGACGTTTTCCGCCAGGAAGCCATAGCCCGGATGGATCGCGCCGGCGCCGGTTGCCTTGGCCGCCGCGATGATCGCGGGGATGTTGAGATAGCTTTCACTCGCCCGCGCCGGGCCGATGCACACGGCTTCGTCCGCCATGGCGACATGGGCAGAGGCTTCGTCTGCCTGGGAATAGACCGCCACCGAGCGCAGGCCCATCTTGCGCAAGGTGCGAATGATCCGGGTGGCAATCGCGCCCCGGTTCGCGATGAGGACGGTATCGAACATCATGCCGCCACGATCATGCGTACGGGGGTGGGGTTGAACGCATTGCAGGGATTGTTGATCTGCGGGCAGTTGGACACGACGACGATCACGTCCATCTCGGCCTTGAGGTCGAGCGACAGGCCCGGCGCGGAAATGCCGTCGACAATGCCGAGCGACCCATCGGCTTCCACCGGCACGTTCATGAAGAAATTGATGTTGGAGACGATGTCACGCTTGCCGCGCCCTTCCCACAGGTTTGCCTCCAGGAAGTTTTCCACGCAGGCATGTTGCCACCGCGTGTGATGACCATAGCGCAAGGTGTTGGATTCGCACGAGCAGGCGCCGCCGATCGTATCGTGATAATCCACCGCGCTGGCCGTGATGGTCATCATCGGGCGCCCTTCGTTGGACATCAGCGTGGTGCCGGCGCGCAGGAACAGGTTGCCCTGCGCGGCCACGGTGTTTTGCGCGCAATAGCGTTCGGCATCGTCGGCCGCGCTATAGACCAGGAAATCGACCGCCTGGTTGCCTTCCAGATCGACGATCCGCAGCGTCTGTCCCTTGGCCACGTGGTGCAGCCAGGGCGCGCGGGCGGGCACGATCTCGTCGTGCAGGATCGTGGCAGGAAGTCCGGCGAGGTGGGTATCAGTTGACATCGCAATCCGTCCTTCGCGTTCAGCGGCGGAAATAGTCTTCGACATTGAGGAAGGCGCGCAGGCCTTCGGGCGTCGCATTGCGAATGGGATCGTTGCCCAGCGTCACCGGCCCGCGCCATGCCGTCACGCGCAATGGGGTGACGGTGTATTCGCGCCGGGGATCGAGCACGTGGGGCACATTGGCGATCGCAACGATCACGTCCATTTCCGCGCGCAGCAGCACTTCGCGGCCCGGTGCAAAGGGGCCGATCAGCGGCGTGATCGTGCCGTCTTCCTCGATCCGCGTGCCCTTGAACAGGTTGATGCACGGGTGCACGTCGCGCCGCGTCAGGCCATGCTTGGCCGCGCCCAGGAGGAAGCGGTCACGCCCGTTGGGGCAGGCGCCGCTGTTGCGCCCCTCGCCATACCTGGCCGCATTGGTGGCCGCGTTCGACGTGCCGGAAAAGCAATCGTGCGTGCCTGCGCCATCTTCGACGATGCTGAACAGCACGCGGCCCATGTCGGTGAGCAGGAGCTTGCCCGCGCCCAGATAGGCATTCCACTGCACTTTCACCGTATCGGCCACGTTGAGCCGTTCGGTGGGCATCGCCGCGTTCCACACTTGCAGCCCGGCGCAGGCATCGCCCTGCTTGTCGATCAGGCGCAGCCGCGTGCCGCGCGCCAGAAGGTGCGTGGAATAGCCGCCGGGGGCAATGGTTTCCTCCCACACCAGATCGCTCGCGGCCACGCCCTGGGGCAGGTCGGTGGCCATGGGCGGCAGCACCGGCATGGTTTCCACCACGGTGCCGCCCATGGCGCGGGCATGGTCGCGCGCGGCGAGTGGGTTGGCGAGAGGGTTGGCCAGCGCACTGGCGGGCGAAGGGTCGAGCGTATCGGTCATGCGGCCGCTCCATTGCTGGCGCGCTTGCCGTCGTCCTGGACATAGATCGGCGGCAGCAGGGCAGTGGTGGTGACAAGTTCGAGCTGTTGCACGCCGCGCACCCGGCGCAGCGCATCGGACAATTCCTTGAGCCGCACGGCCGGGCCCTGCACCAGCAGGACTTCCAGGCTCTGGTCGTCTTCCAGGAACACGTGCTGGGCGGAAATCACCTCCTTGAGGTAATCGGCCTGGGTCTGCGCCAGCTGGTGGCGCACGCGGCCACGGTCGCCGCGATAGACCATGGTGATCGTGCCGGCGAGCATCTCGTCAGGGCGGGTCAGCGCCTCGTGATCGGCCAGGGCATGGCGGATCAGTTCGGCAATCAGCTGCGAGCGCGAGGGCAGCTGGCGTTCTTCCACCATCATGTCGAGCTTGCGGAACAAGTCTGCCGGCAGGCTCATGCTCAGCCGGGCGAGCGTGGCGGTTTCGCTGCTCATGCGTGGATCTCCCGAATTGGAACGTCGGCCGGTTCTTCCTCGGCCGGGGCGGGCGCATCCTCGTCGCGTGGGCGCAGCGGCAGGTCATAGACCACCGTGGCGCCATAGCGGTGCGGCGCGTGGGGATCGTGGCGCCGCTTGTCGAGCGCCAGGACCCGCGTTCCCAGTGAAAACGCCTCGCGAATATCGTGGGTGACCATGATCACGGTCAGCGCATGTTCGCGCCACAGCCGGCGGATCAGCACGTGCATGTCGGCCCGGATGCCGGGATCGAGCGCGCCGAACGGTTCGTCCAGCAAGAGGATGCGGGGCCGCTTGAGCAGGGCCTGGGCAATCGCCAGGCGCTGCTGCATCCCGCCCGACATCTGCGCGGGATAGAGGTCTTGTGCGTCAGCCAGGCCCACGGCCTCCAGCATGGCACTGGCTTCTTCCTGCGCGGCGCGGCGGGCGGCGCCGAACAGGCGGGCGAGCAACGGGGAGCCGGCGCATTCCAGCCCGAACATCGTGTTCTGCAAGGCCGTCAGGTGCGGGAACACCGAATAGCGCTGGAACACCACGCCGCGATCCGGCCCGCATTCGGGCGTCAGCGCCAGGTCATCGAGCATGATCGTGCCGCGTGTGGGCGCTTCCTGGCCCAGCACAAGGCGCAGCAGGCTGCTCTTGCCCGCGCCCGAGGGGCCGACGATCGAGACGAAACTGCCGGCGGCAACATCGAGGTTGATCTTTTCAAGGACCACCTTGTCCCCGAATTCGACCCAGACGTTCTTGAGGGAAAGGAGCGCGGTCAATGGCTTGCTCCATAGGCCCAGGGGAAGGCACGGCGCCCGGCAAGCGAGAGGGCAAAATCCATGGCAATCGCCAGCAGCGCAATCCACGCCACGTAAGGGATGATCACGTCCATCGACAGGTAGCGCCGCACCAGGAAGATACGATAGCCAAGCCCGCTGTCCGATGCGATCGCCTCGGCCGAGATCAGGAACACCCAGGCCGGACCCAGCGCCAGGCGCACCGCCTGAATCAGGCGCGGCATGGCCTGGGGCAGGGCAACGCGGATCATGATCTGCCAGCTGCTGGCGCCCAATGTCTGCGCCTTGATGATCTGTTCGCGTGGCAGGCTGGCGACATGGTCGGTCAGGTCGCGGATCATCGGCGGGGTGATGCCCACCACGATCAGCGCGATCTTGGCCGTCTCGCCCAGGCCCAGCGCGATGAACAGCACCGGCAGCAGGGCAATCGGCGGGATCACCGCAATGGCCGTCACCAGCGGCCCCAGCGTGGCGCGCACCGGCGGCAGCACGCCCAGCACCAGCCCGGCGACCAGCGCCGTGAGCGTGGCGATGCCCAGGCCCAGGCCAAGGCGTTCCAGGCTGGCAAGCGTATCGGTCCAGAACAGGAAATGCCCGGAAAGCGGATCGGCCTGGAACAGCAGCGCAGAAAGGCCGCGCGCCATGGCATCGGGCAGGGGCAGGATCTTGTCCGACGGATTGAGCGCGTGGCGCTGCGCCGCCATGACCAGATAAAGCACCAGCAAGGCCAGGATCGGGATCGCGCCGGCGATGATCCTGTCGTTGCGGCGCATATGTCGGTTGACCCACCGCATGGTGTGCGTCCCTCGTTACGAGATTGGAGCGGTCAGAGCTTGCCGGCCGCGGCCATCTTCATGAAGCTGTCGTCGAAGCGCAGCGTGACATGGGCGGGATCGCCCAGCGTCTTGCCGCCGGGGAATGCCATGCCCACCGCGTCTGCCGAGCTGGCGCCCTTGAACAGGCCCTTGGCAAAGCTGAAATCGCGCACCCGCGTCATCGTGGCGATCAAGGCCGGGCTATCGGCAGCGGCCACGGCGGCGGCAGGCTGGTCATAAAGGAACGTGGTGGTAAGCTGGCGATCGAACGTGGCCGCGTCTGCCCCGGCCAGCTTGGCCATCGCCGCGCGCGCCTGGCGGCCCTGTTCATCCTGCCGCTTCATCAGCGCGGTGGTTTCGTACCAGATGCCGGCGAGCGCCTTGCCCAGCGCCGGATTGGCCTTGAGCGTGGCGGTATCGACTGCCAGCAGATCGAGAATCTCGCCCGGAATCTGCGCCGACGAGAAAACCTCATTGGCACCGGGCTGCCCGCGCATCACCGAAAGCTGCGGGTTCCAGGCCACGGCCGCCTGCGCGTCGGGACTGGAAAACGCGCCGACGATATCGGCGTCCGAGGTGTTTACCGTCTTGACATCGCTGAGTGAAAGCCCGGCCGTGCCCAGCGCGCGCGCGAGCAGGTAGTGCGACACCGAAAGCTCGACGAGATAGATCTGCTTGCCCTTGAGCGCAGAAACCGAATTGGCACCTTTGAGCAACACGCCATCGTTGCCGTTGGAATAGTCGCCCACGATGATGGCGCTGGTATCCTTGCCCCCGGCGGCCGGGATCGTGAGCGCATCCATGTTGGTCACCGTCACGCCATCGAACTTGCCGGCGTTGTACTGGTTCACGGATTCGACATAGTCGTTTACTTGGACGATATTGATCTTGATGCCATACTTGTCGGACCATTTCTTGACGATGCCGGCCTGCTGCGCATAGGGCCAGGGCATCCACCCGGCATAGATCGACCAGCCGATGTTGAATTCGGTTTTCTTGACAGCTCCGGCATCGGGTGCCGGGGAGCATGACACCATCATGAGCGAGCCAGCCATCAGTGTACCGGCCAGAAGTGCGGTCTTGCCCGCCGTGCCAATCATTTTCATCATGATTCGCGCCCCTTTCGCACTGCACCATCGCTGGTAAGCTTGGCGTTGTCCATCGGAAAAATATTACACATCGCACATTCGGTAATAATTTCCCGACGCATGGGTGATTTCGGAACGGGCGCTGGCATCATAGGGCATCATGGCCATGTGCGCGCACAATACCCCAATATACAAGGGTGATACCGCAGGCCCGTGCAAAACCACCGTGGCGGCAGCGATCACAAGTCTGCCGGCAAGCGAATCGCGAATCAAGTGCCGATCGCGGCTTGTTGCATGACCGTGACGTTTGCAGGCAGAACCCCTGGCTGGAGCAATCGCTATCGCAACTGCGAGCAAAGCGCCGGGTTTCGCTGATTTTCCTGTGAGTGAATCATACTGAACAGCACGAAAATTATTACGCTTGACCCAATATGTAATATCGGTACCGTGGCAGGTGTCGATAGTTCAGGGCGACACCATAAAAACGAAGAGTGGGTCACCATAGCTCAGGCGCACCGCGCGGCGGGCGATGGAGAATAGTGCGGATTTTCGAAAAGATCTGCCTGGGCGAATGCTCGTGTTTTGCGCATGGCCGATGCTTTTTTGAAAATATCCGCAATCCCGAACGCTCTTCGTATCGAAATGCGCAAGTAATGCGGCTGGCGAAAGCTGCCGCGCGCCATGAGTTTCCGTGCCAGGCGGGTCCAACCGGCCGGCAACACCCCGGCAAACGGGCCGATCCCTGGGAGGGGATGTCACGACGCGACAGGCTTTATCGAGATCAAAGCGAGGGGCTGAAGTGACCAAGCGAACTTTCCGAACCAACCTGCTGGGCGCCACCATGCTGCTCGGTTCCGCCGCCATGCCGGGCCTGGCTCACGCTGCTTCCGCCGCAGATGCCGCCCCCGAACCCGCACCCGCGCCCGCCGCCGCTGCGGCCGATAGCGGCACTGACGCCAACTATATCGTGGTGACGGCCACGCGGCGCGCCACCACCTTGCAGGATGCGTCGATCAACATCAGCGCCATCAGCCCCCAGGAACTCGCCCGCCAGCGCATCGATGATGTCAAGTCGCTCGCCGCATTCACGCCGGGCATGACCGTGGCCGACACCGGCCCCAACTCTTCCGGCAAGATCGTGCTGCGCGGCATCAACTCGGGCGATTCCAGCGTCGATGGCGCCAATTCCAACAGCGCGGTGGGCGTCTATCTGGGCGAAGTGCCGCTCTACCTCGATTTCAAGCTGCTCGACATCAACCATGTCGAAGTGCTGCAGGGGCCGCAAGGCACGCTCTATGGCCTGGGCACGCTGGCAGGTGCGGTGCGCTACATGCCCAACCGGCCCGATACGGATCACTACACAGTCGATCTGCACGGCCGCTGGTTCGGCGAAAGCCACTCCAGCCAGGCCGGTGTGAATGCCGATGGCACGGTCAACATCCCAATCGTGAAGGACCACATCGCGCTGCGCAGCACGGTCGGCTATTACGACAACCCAGGGTTCATCGATTACAACTACCTGCTGCGCCAGCCGGGCGTTTCCGATCCGCAGCCCGTGCGCGGCGAAAGCGCGGCCGATGCCTCGTTCGGCACGCCGGCGCAGCGCGCGGCCAATTACTATTCCAAGAAGGACGTGAATTACGAACACACCTTCAGCACGCGCAACCAGCTCCTGCTCGAGGCCAGCCCCGATGTGAAGCTGTACCTGACTTATGCGCACCAGATCACCAAGACGCAGGGCCGCCAGGCCAATGCGGCGGGCGTGCTGGGCACCGGCAAGTACGAAGGACCGTGGCGCTATCTGGAACCGACCAACCGCACCTCGGACCTCTACGCCGCCGAATTCAACGTGAACGTGTTCGATTTCGCGCAGCTGGTGGCCACGACGGCCTTCACCAACCAGAAGGTCTATACCCAGCGCGACAACACCGACCTGCTGCTTGATCTGGATTATGGCTATGAAGCCTTCCCCAACTTCTCTTCGTTTAACCAGGCAACAGCAAAGACGCACCAGTTTAACGAGGAAGTGCGATTGGTTTCCACGCACGGCGGGCCGCTGAACTGGGTCGTTGGCGGATTTTACAATAACACGCGATTTGGCTCTCAGTATCGCGAATATGTTCCTGGGTATCCTGAATGGGCAGGTATTTATCGTCCGGATAATCTGGAATACATGTCTTTCGCCAATACGCGCACCAAGGAGAAAGCAGTTTACGGCGAAGGAACTTATTACATCACCAAAGATTGGCAGGTTACCGGCGGTCTGCGTTATTTCAAGTACGATGCGTTTGCCGAAGGTGGCACGGATACTCCTCTTTTCAACGGCGGGACAGAAAGAACGCCTTATCCGTTGGTCGTCTTTACGCCAGAGCGCATTAACTCAGGAAAGACGGGTGCCGACGGCATCGTATGGAAGGCGAACACATCCTATAAATTCAGCCCGGATCTGATGGCGTATTTCACCTACAGCACCGGCTATCGCACTGGGAACGTCAATCGGGTGGCGCCATGCAAGCTGCCGCTGCCGCCAGGGCAAAATGTCTGCGCACTGCCTAACGAAGTGTCTTACCAGTCGGACAGAACCCGCAATCTCGAAATTGGATTCAGGGGATCCCTGTTTGACAAGAGGCTTCAGTTCACGCTTTCCGAGTATATCGTTAAATGGACCGATCCGCAGGTTACAAGTGTAACCGAGAACGGCATGGTCGGCATCATCGTCAATGCAAAGGCTGCAAAATCAAGGGGGATCGATTTTTCGGCTCAACTCAAGGTAACGCCACGCTTCACGATCGACGGTACCTATTCCTATACCGACGCATATCTGACGGCAAAGGCGGAAAAGATCGTAGTCAGTAGTGGCGTCCCGTATCCCGCCTTCGCCGGTGATCGCTTGCCAGGTTCGCCAAGGCATTCGGGCAGCATAGGAGCCAACTATGCCTATCCTCTGAGCGAGGGGAGGGACATCACGGCGAGCTGGGCCATGACCTATATCGGCAACATCTACTCCCGCATCGGCCTACGCGGCAATGGCGAGGTGATCCCGGCCTATACCACGCACCGCGCCTCGGTGACCTATCACAGCGACATGTTCGACCTCGGCGTCTATGCCGACAACATCTTCGACAAGTATGCCGTGACGGCGGTGGAGAACGACCGCAGTTCCTACAACCGCACGCGCAGCGGCGTGGTCGAACGCTTCTATGCCTATGGCGTGCTGACGCCCCGCCGCGTGGGCGTGGAAATGACCTTCCACTACAAGTGAGACCTTGCGGCCCGGCACCCCATCCAGTGCCGGGCCACCCTTTTCCTGTTTTTCGCTTTGGGCAAAACGGCTTGGGAACGACATGAAACAGCGGCTGACCGGCTTGATCCCCCCCGCCACGCTGCTGGCGGTGCTTCTGTTTTGGGCCTATGCGCCCAAGAGCGTCGTCGATTATCCCTGGACGCTGACGATTGCGGCCACCTTGGTTTCGGCCTGGCTGCTGCTCCTGGAATGGCTGTTCGAGCGGCACGCAGACTGGCGGATGAACTGGCGCGAGTTCTGGACGGATTCGTTCTATGTCGTGGTCAGTTCCACGCTGATTTCGCGCGCCAACGATTTCTTTGCCGATGCGCCGATGAAAGCGCTCAAGGCCAGCGCGGGGCTCTCCACCCCCTGGTTGGAGCACTTGCCGTTCCTGGCGCAAGTGGGGCTGATCTTCTTCCTGTTCGAGCTTGGGCAATACTGGATGCACCGGGGGATGCACAACTGGACACCGCTTTGGCTCACCCACGCGCCGCACCATCACATTACGCAGTTGAACGCGCTCAAGGGCTATGTCGGCAATCCGCTGGAACTGTTCCTGATCAGCCTGGGCGTGATCGCGCTGCTCGATTTCAGCCCGGTGGCCGTGCTGTGCGCGGCCAATGTCGGCAATGTCGTCGCCGGCTTTGCCCATGCCAACGTGCGGGCCGATCCGCCGCGGTTCTATTCGTTCTTCTTCACCACGATCCGCCACCACAGCCTGCACCATTCGGTCGATTATGAATCGACGCGCTGCAACTATGCCAACTCGCTGATCCTGATCGATCGCGTGCTGGGCACGTTCCGCGAGGGCGAAAGCAAGCTGGTGGGGCAGGACGAGCGGCGGCGGCTGTCGATCAAGGAGCAGTGGATGTTCCCGTTCGTGCCGGTGATCGATGCGTGGAGGGCACGACGCACCAGCCGCGCGCCGGCAAACAATTGAATCGATCCGCCTCGCTTGCACACTCGCGGCCGCCCATGCCACAGCGGGGCATGAGCAGTATCGATCCGCAGATCGCCTCCGCGCGCGCCTGCCTGGCACGGGGCGATTGGCCCGGCGCAGCCCGCACCGCACAGGCCGCGCTCGCGCGACAGCCCGATCTGGCCGAGGCGCTGTTCCTGCTCGGGCTGGCCCAGGCGGAAATGGGCCGCGTGCGCGAGGGGATCGCGCAGATCACGGCCGCCGTGGCGCACGACGGGCAGGGCGAATACCGCGCGCAACTCGCCCGCTTGCTGATCATGACGCGGCAGGACGGGGAAGCCGCGCGCGTGCTGGCCGATGCGGAACGGGCGCTGCCCGACGATGCGCTCAGCCGCGATACCATGGGCTGCGTCTATGCCCGGTTGGGCGATCATGCCGCCTCGCTGCCGCACTTCGCCCATGCCGTGGCCCAGGCGCCCGATCACCTGGAGTATCGCTACAACCACGCTGCCGCGCTCAATTTCCTGGGACAGGTGGCCGAGGCGGAGGCCGCGCTCGAAGCCCTGATCGCGCGGGCGCCAGGCCATGGCCGCGCGCATCACCTGCTGTCCAGCCTGCGGCGCCAGACGGCAGAGGCCAACCATGTGGCCCGCCTGCGCGCGCAATTGGCAGCGGCCACCGATCCGCGCGACCGGCTGCTGCTCGGATATGCGCTGTCCAAGGAACTCGACGACCTGGGCGAGGCGCAACCCGCCTTTGCCGCGCTGGCCACTGCCAATGCGGAGCACCGCGCGCGCCTGCCCTATCGGTTTGCCAGCGATGAAGCCAATTTCGACGCCATCGAACAGGCCTGGCCCGCGCTGGCCAAGGCGCGCGTGACCGGTCTGCGCGAAGAAGCGCCGATCTTCGTGATCGGGATGCCGCGCACCGGCACCACGCTGGTCGATCGCATCCTGTCTTCCCATCCCGGTGTGGAAAGCGCGGGCGAATTGCAGGCCCTGCCGCTCGCGGTCAAGCACGCGGCCGCCACGCGCACGCGCACCGTGCTCGATCCCGAAACGATCGCCGCGCTGGCACGGGCAGACCTGGGTGCAGTGGGCCATGATTACCTCGCCCGCGCCCGCCACCACCGCCGCGATCCCGCCTTGCGCTTTGTGGACAAGTTTCCCGGCAATTTCCATTATGTCGGGATAGTGGCCCGCACGCTGCCCAATGCACGCATCATATGCCTGCATCGCCACCCAATGGACACGGTTCTTTCCAATTTCCGCAATCTCTTTGCCATCACCTCGCGCTATTATGATTACAGCTACGACCTGATGGACATCGCCCGCTATTACGCCCGCTTCCACCGCCTGATGGCGTTCTGGCACAAGGCCTTGCCCGGCCGCGTGCTGGACGTGCAATACGAAGACCTCGTGGCAGACCAGGAACGCGTGACCCGCGCCATGCTCGCCCATTGCGGGTTGGACTGGCACCCCGCCTGCCTGGATTTCCACCGCAACGCCGCCCCCGTCTCCACCCCCAGCGCCGCCCAAGTCCGCCGCCCGATCTACCGCGACGCGCTCGCACGGTGGAAGCGGCATGAGGCGGAACTGGCGGAGGCGGCGGCGTTTCTGGCGGGGGAGGGGATTGTGGTGGGGTAGGAAACTGGCTTCCAACCCCCTGTTGCGGCCTGCCCTACCCATAACACCTGATCCGCGCCCGCCGCAGGATCTTGTCTTCCAGCGAATAGTACAGCCAGATGTCATCCCCCATCACCAGGCACGATGCGGCAAACGCGATGTCGGTGGCGTTGCGGCTGCGGGCGGGTGGGGGGAGGAGGATCGGCTCAAGGCCGCGCCCGGTGACGCGGGTGAAATCGGGCGAGAAGCTGATCCAGCCGATGCGCCAGCGCGCGTCTGCCGTGGCGCCGTTGTAGAACATCACCGGGTCGTGGCCCTCACGCTGCACGATCGGGCCGGTGGAAAGGTGCCAGTTGTCCCAGCTGTCCTCGCGCACGGTGAAGGGATCGTCGACCACCGTCCACGGCCCTTCCACGCTCGGCCCAGTGGCCATGCCGATGCGCGAGGCATTGTCCTTGGCATATTCGTAGAACAGGCGAAACGTGCCGTCGGCCGCCTGGGCCAGTGTCGCTTCCTTGATGTTGCCCTCGCCCTCGGGCGCCTTGAGCATCACGCGGTGTTCGTGGAGGTCGGTCAGGCTCGGCCCTTGCGCCACCAGCAGCGCGCCTTGCGAACGCTTGGCATCGACGCCGGTGTAGAAGATCGTGTAGCTGCCGTCCTCGCCATGCACCACGGTCGGGTCTTCGCAACCGCCGGCATCGTCCGGGTTGGGTCCGGGCACGATCGCGGGCGCATCGCGCATGGCGAAGCACAGGCCATCGCTGGAATCCCCGGCCCAGATCAGGCCGGTGGGATCGGCCGGGCCCAGCGGATTGGGCACGATCCGCACCAGCAGGCGATAGGTGTCGCCCTCGGTCCACACGAACGGGCTCATCAGATCGTCGTGCGCCAGCCGCCCTTCCGGCCCGGCGATGTCGAGCGTCACGTCCTGCAATTCTTCCACGACATAGGCCACCATGGCTCAGGCTCCTTGGGCGATGGTCAGCGACAGAGCGCCGTCGATGGTCACGGTCGTGCCGGTGATATAGTCGGCCAGCGGCGAGAGCAGGTAGAGCACGAGATCGGCCACTTCCTCACTCGTTCCGGCGCGGCCCCAGGGGATGGCGGCTTCCTTGCGGTGCAGCTCGTCGGGATGATCGAGCGCGGACTGGTTCATCGGCGTCAGGATCATGCCCGGCGCCACGGCGTTGACCGCAATCCGCTCGGGCGCCAGTTCCAAGGCCAGCGTGCGGGTCAACTGCGCAAGGCCGCCCTTGGCCGCATCATAGTCCACCCCACCGGGGCGCGGCGCGGATTCATGGATGGACGAGATATTGACCACGCGCCCGCCATGCCCGGCCGGCAGGCCACGCACCAGGCGGCGGCAGGTGAGGAACGGGCCATAGAGATCGGCGCGCATCAGCTTGTCGAACTGGGCCAGCGCCATGTCGCGGATCATGATCCCGCTCATGTTGAGCCCGGCCGAATTGACCAGCAGGTTGACCGTGCCGAACCGCTGCTCGGCCAGCGCGAAAAGCTGCTCGACCATGGCCTCGTCGCCCACGTCGGCATGGATCGCGGCCGCCTTGCCACCGGCCTTTTCGATTTCCGCCACCACCTGCCGCGCCGCGGCTTCATCGGCAAAATAGGTGAGCACCACGGGCACGCCGGCCTCGCCGAGCGTGATGGCGGTGGCCCGCCCAATGCCGGATTCACCGCCGGTGACGATGGCAACCGATGCTGGGTCGAACGCTATGATGGGACCGATCATGGGCGCGATAACGCGTGAGGCTTGGCAAAGTGCCGATCTGGCGCGGGGCAAAAGAAACCGGATTGCAAGGGATTGGGGCAGCGGCCCGCCGTCACACCACCGCAACACTACCGCCTTAACCGCTTGCGCTTTCCCGCGAACAAGGAACGCGCGATGCATTGCCTGGTGGTGGAAGACGATCCGGTCATTGCCGCGCACGTGCTCGATGGCTTGCGCGGGGCGGGGCGATCTGCCGATCATGCCGCCACCGGGCGGGCAGCGCTCGATTGCCTGGCGCGGGGGCGTTATGATGCCGTGGTGCTCGATCGCATGTTGCCCGACCTGGGCGGACTGGCCGTTTTGGCGGCGATGCGCGGGGCGGGAGAAGCGCGGCCGCCGGTGCTGGTCCTGAGCGCGCTGGGCTCGCTGGCCGACCGGATCGAGGGGCTGGAAGCGGGTGGCGACGATTACCTGGCCAAGCCCTTTGCCATGGAAGAACTGCTCGCACGGCTCAATGCCATCACCCGGCGCCGCGCTGCGCCCGGCGATGCGACGGGCCTTGCCGTGGGCCGCTTGACGCTCGATCCCTCGCGCCATGCCGCCTCGTTCGATGGCAAGCAGGCGCTGCTCAACCGCAAGCTCTTTTCCCTGCTGGCGCATATGATGCGCCATGCCGACAGGGTGGTGACGCGCGACATGCTGCTCGAACATGTCTGGGGCTATGCCTTTGCGCCCACGACCAATATCGTCGAAAGCAATGTGAGCCGGCTGCGCACGCGGCTGGTGGAACTGGGCGTCGACCCGATCGAGACGCAGCGGGGCCATGGCTATGTGCTGCGCAGCGGCGCCTGCGCATGAAGGCGCGCGCGTTTCCGCTCGGCCTGGGGCGCCTGGCCGTGCAGTTCGGCGCGCTGTTCGCGCTGGCCATGCTGGCCATGGGGCTGGTGGTGTTCCTGGTGGCGCAGCAGCGCATCGCGCGGCGGATCGACGATGCGCTGGAATACCACAGCAGCAAGTACCTGGCGCCCGATCATGGCCAGCCCGCCAGCAGCGCCGTGATCGCTGCCCGCATCGCGGCGTGGCAGGCGCAAAAGGCTTTGAGCGAGCGGACTTATATCCTGCTTGGCCGGGACGGGCGGGTTCTGGCCGGGCGGCTGCGCATCCCGCTGCCGCCGCCCGGTTTTTCGCAAGTCCGCTATGTCAGCCGCGCCCATGTGGTGCACCGGGGCCGGGCACTGGCCACGCGCCTGCCCGATGGATCGCTGTTCGTGGTCGTGCAGCACAGCGAGGCATCGGAAAGCCTGGAGGCGATCCTGCCCGGCGTGGTGCTGGCGATCTTTGCCAGCGCGCTGCTGGCGGGCCTTGCCGCCACGATGCTGTTTGCCCGGCAGACGGCGCTGCGCCTGGCCGAGACCCAGGCGGCGGCCGACGCCATCGCGCGCGGTGACCTGTCGCGCCGCATCGCCACCGAGCGGCTGGACGGCATGTTTGCCGCGCAAGCCGCCAGCCTCAACCGCATGCTCGACCGGATGGAGGACATGGTCAATGCGCAGCGCCAGTTTTCCAGCGCGCTGGCGCACGACTTGCGCACGCCGCTCACCCGGCTTCGTGGGTTGCTGTCGTCGGCCCAGCCCACTGGCGCTGCCGTCAACGACGGGCTGATCGAGCGGGCGGAGCGCGAATGCGCGAGCGTGATTGCCATTTTCGATGCGCTGTTGCGCCTGGCCGAGCTGGAAACCGGCCGCCATCCCACGGCGGTGGCGCCGCTCGACCTGGGCACGCTGGTGGCCGATGTGGCCGAAACGATGGAGCCGGTGCTGGCCGACCACGGCGGGGCCTTGCGGCTGGGGCCGGTGGACGCGGCCGTGGTGCGCGCCGATGCCGGGCTGGTCAACCAGTTGCTGGTCAACCTGCTGGAAAACGTGGCCACCCACACCCCGCCGGGCACGACCGCCACTTTGCGGGTGGAACGCGCGCGGGAAGGCGCGGTGGTGGTGCTGGCCGACGATGGTCCGGGCCTTGCCAGCGAAGACCGCAGCCGCGTGATGCGCCCATTCGAGCGCGGGCCGGAAAGCGCCGGCCGGCGCGGCAGCGGCCTGGGCCTGTCGATCGCGCAGGCCATCGTGCGGTTTCATGGCGGGACGCTGGCGCTGGCGGACAATGCACCGGGGCTGGAAGTGCGGATGACGTTTCCGGCTTGATCGGGTGTTGTGCAAGGGTTCGCACCACCCCCCGGCCCCCTCCTCTGAAGAGGAGGGGGAGCACAACAGAAGCCCCATCCTCTTTAGAGGAGGGGGTTTGGGGGTGGTGGAAGCCTAATGCCTACATCCCAACATTCTCAATTTGCAATGTTGGCGACCATGACAGGATGTGACGGCGACTGTCGCGCAACTGTCATGCTTGGTGCCTAGCGGGTCCTCAGGCGCAGCGGGATGGCCCGACGCCAATGGGGTTTCACACGATGCGATTGTTTCGGTCTGCGGCCGCGCTGGCGGCTGCGTGCATGGTCGTGCCCGCCGCCCATGCGGCAGATCACGCCGATCCGGCGCCGCGCTGGCTTTCCGCCATTGCATTTGCGCCAGACCATGCGTTTGGGCCGCCGCCCGCGCCCGGCTCGCTGGAGGAAAAGCTCGATCTCGATCGTCTGCGCGCGCTGATCGCGGCGTCATCGCCCGAGCGGATCGCCCAGGCCGATTGGGATGGCGAACACAAGGATCCGACGATCTTTGACAAGGCGCTCGGCAAGGATCTGGCCACGTTGCCCCACACCCTCGCGCTGGCAAACCTGGTGCAGGACGAAGTGGATCGCGTGGTCGCTGCCGCCAAGCATCATTTCCTGCGCGCGCGGCCATTCATGGTCGATCCCGCGCTGCCGCATTGCGGCAAGGGCGAACAGGCGCTCAAGGCCTATCCCAGCGGGCATTCCGCGTTCGCCTGGTCGGTCGCCTGGACCCTCGCGCAACTCGCGCCCGATCGCGCGCCCGCGCTGATGGCCAAGGCACAGGACTACACGCTCAGCCGCGAAATCTGCGGCGTGCATTACGCCACCGATGTGGAAGCCGCGCACGGCATGGCGACTGCCGCCGCGCAGGCCCTGCTTTCCGATCCACGGCTTGCCCGCACGGTTGCGGCCGCGCGCGCCGAATGGCCGCCACACTGACGCTTTTACCCCTTCTTCCTGATGATAAATTGAGGAACATCATGACCAAGCATTCCATGCGCGCCGCCCTGCTGGCCGCGTCCAGCCTGCTGGCCACCGTGGCGCACGCCGCCGAGCCGGCTGCCCCTGCCGATGCTGCCGCCGCCGAGCCGCAATCGACCACCGCCAACCAGGCCGGCCAGGCCAACGACGCCCAGTCGCTCACCTCGTCAGACATCATCGTGACCGGCAGCCGCGCTGCACAAGTGGCGCCGATCACCGCCTCGCTCACCACCACGCAGCCGCAATCGGTGGTGGCGCGCGATTTCATCGACAGTGCCAATGCCGCGTCGGACTTCAACCAGCTGATCGCGCTGACGCCGAGCGTAAGCATTTCGGGCAGCAACAACGGCACCGGCTTTACCGAAACCAAGGCGACGATCCGCGGCTTCCAGGATGGCGACTACAACGTCACCTATGACTCGATCCCCTTTGCCGACACCAACAACCCCACCCACCATTCCACCGCGTTGTTCCCCACCACCACGATCGAAACCGTGGTGGTCGATCGCGGGCCGGGCAACGCCAGCCAGCTGGGCCAGGCGACGTATGGCGGCAACATCAACATGTATTCGCGCGTCGCGAAGGACGAAATGGGCGGCCAGGTGCAGGCCCTGCTGGGCAACTGGAACACCTTCATCGGCCGCGCCGAATTCCAGAGCGGGCGGATCGAGAAGCTGGGTGGCGCCAAGTTCGTGGTGGCCGGGCAATTCCTGCGCTCCGATGGCGCGCTGACCAATTCGCCGGTCAATTCCAAGAACCTGTTCGCCAAGGCGGTGATCCCCATCGGCACGGCCAACACGCTGACGGTGATGAGCACCTGGAACCGCAATTTCTACTACCAGTCCGATGCGCAGAAAGGCGCGACGTGCGGTACTGGCGGCACGGCCCTTCCGGCCGGAACGCAGCTGACCGCCCACAACTGCACGCCCACCTCGCAGATCGGGCAATATGGCCTTAACTATGGCCTGGGCAGCGATCCGACCAAGCAGGATTACTGGCAGTACAACCGCACCGACAAGACCACCGATTTCTCGTACATCCGCCTGCAGAGCAAGCTGGCGCCGGGCCTGTCGATGGACAACCGCGCCTATATGTATGGCTATACCAACAATACGCTGTCGGGTAATACCGGCTCGGTCCTGGCGCTGGGTGGCGCAGGTACGGTGGCTTCGCCCTACAAGACCACGGTGGTTCCGGGCGATGTGCTGGGGTATTACAAGCTCAACAAGTATCGCGTGCTCGGCTATATCGGCCAGGTCAATTACGATTTCGCGCTCGGCAAGATCCGCGTGGGCGGCTGGTACGAACATGCCGACACCGACCGCGCGCGCCTCGATCTTGATCGCACCACGGGCGCGCCGTCCTACAACGAGAAGTTCGCATCCGTCACCGGTGTCGGCACGCAGCCCAGCGGCGCGCTGGCCAATATCAACTACCTGCAATATTCCAAGTGGAACCAGTACCAGCTCTTTGCCGAGTTCGAGTTCAAGCCGATCGAAAGCCTGTCGATCACGCCGGGCGTGAAGTACGTCCATTTCCAGCGCTCGATCAGCGGCCCGGTCAACCAGAAGAGCCGCAACCCGATCGACACGTCGGCCACCTGGACCAAGACGCTGCCTTTCGCCACGATCAACTGGCAGGCGACGGGCAACTGGTCGTTCTATGGCCAATATGCGCAGGGCATGTATGTGCCTGATCTCTCCAGCTTCTACACCGCCAGCGGCACCTCCACCGATCAGGCCGTGCAGCAGCAGAACCTGTCGAAGCTGCAACCGCAGACCTCCACCAACTATCAGGTGGGCACTGTCTGGCACGGCAACCACGTGTCGGTGGACGTCGATGGCTATATCATCGACGTGAACAACAAGATCGCCCAGGACACGTCCGCCGGCGCGCCGACCAACTCCCTCGTGAACATCGGGCAGGTGCGGTACAAGGGCGTGGAAGGCCAGGTCAGCGTGATGCCCGTGGCCGGGCTGACGGTCTTTGCCAACGGTTCGTACAACTATGCCCACTCGGTGACGACCGACGCGCAGATTTCCGGTGCGCCGTTCTCCACGGCGGCGGTGGGCGTATTCTACAACCACAATGGCACACGCTTCTCATTCAACCAGAAGTTCACCGGTCCGCAATATGCGACCGAAGCCGCCGTGCCCGCAACTGGGCCCCGCAGCTATCGCATCGCGGCCTATAGCGTGGGCGAATTTGCGGTGAGCCAGATGATCACCGACCGCTTCCGCATCGGCGCGACCGTGTCGAACGTGTTCAACAACCGCGCGATCACCTCGATTGCCAATGGCAAGACCTATGGCGTGGACGACCAGTTCCAATTCCTGGCGCCGCGTTCGTTCATGGTCGATGCGCGGATCACGTTCTGATCGATCCGATGTTGCGCAATGGTAACTTTTCGGCACGCTGCGTGCGGAGTAGGCTCGGCCGGTAGGGACTGCGCAAGGCTTCACACCACCCCCCAACCCCCTCCTCTAAAGAGGAGGGGGCTTATATGTCAGGCTCCCCTCCTCTTTAGAGGAGGGGGTTGGGGGTGGTGGAAACCAAGCACAAACATGAGAACAGGGCATAAAATTGAGCCGCCGCAAATTCCACCCCTTGGCGATGGCCGCCGCTTTGGCTGCCTGCAGCCCGGTGCCGCCCGCGCCGATCGACGTGCCCGCGCGCGCGCAGTCCCGCGTGGTCGGCGCGCTCGATCTTGCCAAGACGCGCCAGATCGCTGCCAGCATCGCGCCCGGCACATCTTTCCAGGGCCTCGATCGCCTGGCGCTGTTCGCCGCGATCCTGGCGCAAGACCCGCAAGTGGCCCAATCGCGGCAGGCGCTGGCCGCAGCGATTGCAGACGCGCGTTCCGCCCGCAAGGTGGGCGCCCCCACGTTCACGCTGTCGAGCGAATATGCCAACGATCCGTCCACGTCCTCGCCCTGGCTGCTGGGCGCGGGGGCCAACCTGCCGCTCGATGTGGGCGGACGGCGTGGGGCGCGGTTGGCCCGCGCTGATCTTGCCATCCTGGTTGCGCGGCAGGACCTGGCCGAAGTGGTCTGGGCCGATCGCGTGGCGCTGCATCGCGGACTGATCGACGCCATGGCCGGGGCCGAGCAGGCGCGCCTGGGCGAAACGATCGTGGCCTTGCGCGATGGGCAGCTTACCATTCTGGAAAATCGGGCACGGCATGGAGAGATTGCCACGCTCGATCTCTATCCCTATCGCGCGGCCCGCGCTGCCGCCGCGCGCGCGCTGGCCGATGCGCGGGCAAGGGCGCAGGGCGGGCGCGCCACCGTTGCCGGCGTGCTGGGCGTGCCGTTTGCCGCGCTTGACGGGATGGCGCTGGCCTGGCCGGATTTTGCGCAACCAGCACCCACCGTGCCCGCGATCTCGCCGGCCGAGCGCGCCCGCGCGATCGCTGCGCGCGCCGATGTGCTGCGCGGCCTTGCCGCCTATGACCAGGCCGAGGCGGACGTGCGCGCGCAAGTGGCGCAGCGCATGCCCGCGCTCAGCCTGGGGCCGGGTTACACCTGGGAACGCGGGCTGGTGAAACTGCCCTTTGCGCTCAACCTTGCGCTGCCCGCCTGGGACGGCAACCGCGCGGCCATCCATGCGGCAGAGGCGCACCGCGCGCAGGCCGGGGCCAGCGTGGAAGCCCTGTTGGCCAGCGCGCAAGCCGCGATCGAGACGGCGCAGACCGAGCGCGGCGCCGCTGCCGCCGCGCTTGCGCGGGTGCGGAGCGAAGAATTGCCCGCCACGCAGCGTGCTGCCACGCAGGCCGATGTGCAGTTGAAACTCGGTGCCATCGGCCAGGCGGATTGGGCGGCCGCCCAGATCGCCGCGGCCGAAGCGCAGCTTGCGCAAGTCGATGCCCTGGTGCGCTTGCGCAGCGCCGACCTTGCCCTGGAAGACGCGCTGCGGCGCCCGCTGGATGGACCGGAAACCGTGATCGAACCGCAAAGGGTGCAACCTTGGCTCTAGGCCGCAAGACCGGGGCCGTGGCCCTGCTGCTCATCGGTGGCGTGCTGGGCGCGCTGGTGCATGCGGGCCTTTCGCACGCTGGCCTGTCGTACGGGGGCCTGTCGCACGGGGGCGCACCCGATGCCGATGAAGCAGTGCCGGCCGCCGCGCCGCCTGCCAATGATGCCGGCGGCCTGACCGTGGACGCCGCCACCCAGGCGCGCGCCGGCATTGCCCTGGCCCCGCTGATGGCCGCGCGCGAAAGCCAGGGCGCAACCGGCTATGCCCGCGCGATCGATGCCGGCCCGCTGGCCGCGATCGGCGCCGAGATTGAAAGCGCCCGCGCCGCTGCGGACGCTTCCGCGCGCGAGGCGAGGCGCCTAGCCGCGCTCGCCGGGGCCGATGCCGGCGCTGCCCAGCGCGAGGTGGAAGCCGCCAGGGCGCAGGCGCGGGCCGATGCCGCCCGGCGCGACCTGGCGTGCCAGCGCGTGACGTTTGAATTCGGTGCCGGCCTCGCCCGCCTTGGCTGCAATGGCGTCGAAGCCCTCGCGCGCCAGGCGGCGGCAGGGCAAGTGGCCATCGTCCGCCTCGATTTCCCCGGTGGTGCGCCACAGCCCGGCGCCCCTGTTCAGCTCGATCTTGCCCCCGGCACGGCGCAAGTGCGGGTGCTCGGTCCGGCCGCCGCCGGTGACAGCCAGTTGCAAAGCGGCGGCGCGCTCGCCTTGCTTAGCGGGCAGCAGGCCGCCCGCGTGGGCGTGGGCCGCATCCTGGCCGCTTCCACCGCCAGCGCCGGGCCGGTGCGCGATGGCGTGATCGTGCCGCGCAGCGCCATCGTGCGCGCCGACGCGGGCCTGTTCGTGTGGCGCGCGGCCGGTGCCAACCGGTTCGAGCGCGTGCTGCTGGAAGACGGGCGCGCCCAGGCACAGGGCTGGTTCGTGCCGGCCGGCCGCCTTCATGCCGGTGACAAGGTGGTGGTCTCGGGCGCGGGCACGCTGCTTGGCCTCGATCATGCGGCCCCTGCCCCTGTCGGGGACGACTAAGTGCTTTCTGCGCTCGTCCGGCAATCGCTGCGCCATCCCTGGCTGGTCCTGCTCGGCGCTGCCGTGCTCATGGCGCTGGGCGTGCAAACCCTGCGCGGCGCGGCCTATGACGTGTTCCCCGAATTCGTGCCGCCCCAGGCCAGCGTGCAGACCGAGGCGCCCGGCCTTTCGCCGCAGCAGGTGGAAATGCTCGTCACCCGCCCGCTGGAGGCGGTGATCAACGGCGCCAATGGCGTCGAGACGGTGCGCTCGCAGTCCATCCAGGGCCTGTCGGTGATCGACATCACGTTCCGCGAGGGCAACGACGCCTATCGCGCGCGCCAGCAAGTGTCCGAGGCGCTGGCCGACGCGATCCCGCGCCTGCCGCCCGGCGTCGATACCCCGCGCCTGACGCCGCTGGTGTCCTCCACGATGGACCTGCTCAAGATCGGCATGGTCTCGCGCCGGCTGTCGCCGATGCAGCTGCGCGACCTGGCCGAATGGACGATCAAGCCCCGGCTGCTCTCCGTGCCGGGCGTGGCGCGGGCCAATGTGTTTGGTGGAGAGCAACGCCGGATCGAAGTGCGTGCCGATCCGGCCCGCCTGCTCGCGCGGGGGCTGACTTTTGCCGATCTGGGCCAGGCGGTGAGCGCGGCGGTCAATGTCAACGGCGGCGGCTTTGCCGATACGCCCAACCAGCGCATCCTGGTCGATCCCGGCCCCAGCGCCACCACCGCCGCGCAGATTGCCGCCGCCGTGTTGGCCACCGGGCCGGGCGGCACGGTGCGCATCGGCGATGTGGCGCAAGTGACCGATGCCGCTGCGCCGCCGGTGGGCGATGCGCTGATCATGGGCCGGCCCGGCGTGCTGATGACGCTGTCGAGCCAATATGGCGCCAATACTCTCGATACCACCCGTGCGCTGGAACGTGCCATCGCCGATCTTGCCCCGGCCCTGCGTGCACAAGGGGTGACACTTTACCCGGCGCTGCACCGCCCGGCCAACTTCATCGAAGTGGCGCTTTCGGGCATTACCCGCGACCTGGCGATCGGCGCGGTGATGATCCTGCTGGTGCTGCTCGCGTTCCTGCGCGACGTGCGCGTGGTGGCGATCGCTTTCGTCTCGATCCCGCTTTCGCTGCTGGCCGCGCTGATCGTGCTCGATCGCACCGGGCAGACGATCAACACGATGACGCTGGGCGGCCTCGCGGTCGCGCTTGGCGTGGTGATCGACGATGCCATCGTCGATATCGAGAATATCGTGCGCCGCCTGCGCGGGGTGACCGACGATGCCGATCGCCGCGCCATCATTGCCGCCGCTTCGATCGAAGTGCGCGCGCCGGTGGTCTATGCCACGTTTGTGCTGGCGCTCACCATGCTGCCGGTGATCCTGCTGACCGGCCTGCAAGGCGCTTTCTTTGCGCCGCTGGGCCTTGCGTTCCTGCTCGCGACCCTGGCTTCGCTGGTGGTGGCGCTGACAGTGACGCCCGCTCTTGCCCTCATGCTCTTGCGCGGGCGTACCCCGGTGGCAGAGCCGGCGCTGCTCGAACGGTTCAAGGATTGGCACGAGGGATTGATGCGCCGCCTTTGTGCGCGGCCGGGCCTTGCTGGCGGCACCATTGCCGGGCTGGGCGCCCTGGCCGTGATCGGAACCCTGTCGTTCGGCACCGAGCTTTTGCCCACGTTTCGCGAGCGGCACTATGTGCTGCAAGTCACCGGCCCGCCCGGCGCCTCGCTCGCATGGATGCGCAGTGCCGGCACGCAATTGTCGCGCCGCCTGCTTGCCATTCCCGAAGTGCTCAGCGTGGAAGAGCAAGTCGGCCGCGCCGAAGCGGGGGAAGACACCTGGCCACCCAGCCAGGGCGAGTTTCACTTGCGCCTCAAATCGGTGGGCGGGCGCGGAGAGGACGCGGCACTCGCCGAAATCCGCACGGCACTTGCCGCAACACCGGCGCTTCAGGGCGAGGTAACGACGTTTCTGGGCGATCGCATCAGCGAAAGCCTGTCGGGCGAAACCGCCGCCATCGCCATCAGCGTGCAGGGCGCCGATCTCGACACGCTCGATCGCACCGGCCTGGCGATTGCCGCTGCGCTGCGCGCCACGCCCGGCGCCACCGACGTGGCGATGAAAGCCGCGCCCGGCACGCCGATGCTGGGCGTCACGCTCGATCCGGCGCGCATGGCGCTGCACGGCGTGACGGCGGCCGATGCCGGCGATGCCATCCGCGCAACTTTTGCCGGGCAGACGGTGGGCCAGGTCGTGCTGGCCGATCGCGCGATCGACGTGGCCGTCACGCTGCCGCCCGAACTGCGCCGCGATCCCGAAGCGCTGGGCGACACATTGGTGCGCGCCGCCGCGGGCGGCAATGGCGGTGGTGCCGTGCGCCTGGCTGATATCGCCACCATCTCACCCGGCGAAGCGCGCGCGCTGATTGCGCATGAAGGCGGGTTGCGCCGCCAGATCGTGACCGCCAACGTCATGCCCGGCCATGCCGTTGCCGATGTGGTGCGCACAGCCCAGGCCCGGATCGCGGGCAGCGTGCGCCTGCCGCCGGGCGTGTTCCTGTCCTGGGCAGGAACGGCCGAAGGCGCGGCGGCAGCACAGCGGCAATTGCTCGCCCACGTAGCGCTTGCCGGCGTTGCCATGGCGGCATTGCTGGTCCTGGCCTTTGGCGGCGTGCGGCCTGCGCTGCTGATCCTGGCCGGAATGCCGCCGGCCATGGCGGGCGGGGTGCTGGCCGTGGCGCTCACCGGGGGCGTGGTTTCGCTCGGCGCGCTGGTCGGCTTCATTGCGCTTTTCGGCATTTCGGCGCGGAACGCGATCCTGCTTATCGCCCATGTCGATCAACTGGTGCTGGGAGAGGGGCGTCCCTGGACTCTCGATACGCTGCTCGAAGCCACGCGCGAGCGGGTAACGCCGATCCTGCTGACGGCGCTGGTCACCGCCTTTGCCCTCTTGCCCGTGGCGATCGAGACCGGGCAATCCGGGCGCGAAATCCAGGGGCCGATGGCCGTGGTGATCCTGGGCGGGCTGGCCACGTCGTTGCTGCTCACCCTGCTCCTCCTGCCCGCGCTCGTCTGGCGCTGGCGCTTTGGCAAGAGCCACGACTGACACTTTACCTCAGCGCCTGGGTAAAGTGTCACGGATGACTAATCGGCAGGGCGGACGCGGTTGACGTTTGCGGGGGATTCCCAAGCGCCCCTGTTTGTGCTTGAAATGTTCGCATGTTCCAGCCCGACCTCTTTGCCACGGACGTGACTGTCGCATCGCGCGGCCTGCGCCGGTCCGCGCCGCGACGGGCAGCAAAAACAGCACCTGTGCCAGTGCACCAGGACGATATCGACCATGACATGGACCTGCCTGCGGTGTTGGAGCGCCTGGCCGAAGTGTCCAGCCGTCCGCGCTACACCTTCATGGTCCTCAATCTCATTGCCCGTGCGGCCGGCGCCAGCGATAGCGCGGGCCCTTATGTGCGCGAAGGGGGGCAGGCCATTCCCGTGCGCGACTGGCTGAGCGATGCCTTGATGCCCATGGCGCAGCGCGATGCCCGGCGCCGGGCCGTGGTGGAGGAGGTGCGCGCCGATCTGGTGGACCGGCGTGCCTTGCCCGAAGATCCGGCCATGGCCGAGCAAGCCGTCGCCACGGAATTGCGCAACCGGCTTCGCCATTCCGGCCGCACCAATGTGAGCCGCGCCGTATCCGATCTGGTACGCGCCGGGCTGATCCGCCGCCATTACCAGGGCTATTGCGTCGATCACCAGAACCGCGGTGCCCAGCGCGAGGCGGTTTATACCATCAATGCCGCCGTCAAGCGGGCCCTGGGCAAATCGGCCTGAACCGGATCAGCACGCGGCAGGCGGAATTGAAGCCAAAAAAAGGCCAACCCGAAGGCTGGCCATTTGGAAGTTTGGGAGAGGATGCCTGAAAGGCCTTTTCCAAATGGATCATTCGTTGGTCGTGTGCAATTGCGAACAAGGGGATTGCGATTGCAATCCGTGCAACTTATATACAGATACCTCTTATTGCGCTAATTCCCATGCCCTGATGCGGGATTTCCGGCCGTGCTTTTTTACAGCGCACGGCGGGCGGGGGATGGAATATGTCTGAACACAAGGATCTGGTTGAAATCCTGGCGGCGATGAAATCCGCCCACGCGAAAGCGCGGCCCGTTGTCGCAGAGGTGAGGATCGACCGGCTGCGCAGGCTCCAGGCACTGATCCGCACGCACCAGGCGCGTTTTGTCGAGGCAGGGATCGCCGATTTCGGCGCACGCCACCCCGTCCAGACCCGCATGGAACTTGCCGCGACACTCGAGACTGCCAGGCATGCTGCCAAACATGTGCGCCGCTGGATGAAACCGCGTCGTGCCGCCTTGCCTTTGCCGCTGCGGCTGACCGGTGCGCGCGCCGAGGTCTTCCCGCAGCCGCTCGGCGTTGTGGGCGTGGTGGCGCCGTGGAATTTCCCGTTCAATCTCACGCTTGCCCCGCTTGCCGGTATCTTTGCCGCCGGCAATGTCGCCATGGTCAAGCCATCGGAGATCGGCCCTGCATGTACCGAAGCGCTGGCAGCGGCACTGGACGAATATTTCGATCGGGCCGAAGTGTGCACGCTTGCCGGTGGCGCCGAAGTGGCCCGCGCCTTTTGCGCGCTGCCGTTCGACCATCTGCTGTTTACCGGCTCTCCCGCCATTGGCCGCCATGTCATGCGCGCGGCGGCGGACAATCTCGTGCCGGTGACGCTGGAACTGGGCGGCAAATGTCCCGTCATTCTCGATCGTGACGGAGACCTCGCCAAGGCCGCTGCGCGCGTGGCGCTCGGCAAGGCGCAGAATGGCGGGCAACTTTGCCTGTCGCCCGACACGCTGTTCATTCCGTGCGAAAGCGTCGAGCCGTTCATTGCGGCCATGCGTGCGGAATTTTGCCGTGCGTTCCCTTCCGTGACCGACAATCCCGATTTCGTCGGCCTGATCGACCAGCGCGCCTATGACCGCGTGGCGGACTATGTTGCGCAGGCGCGCGCGGCCGGGGCTCGCGTGGAGCCGCTGACCAGCCAGGACCCGCTCGCTGGTGCGGCCGAGCGCAAGATTCCGCCCGCGATTATCGTCGACCCCGACGGATCGCTGGCGATTTCGCGCGAGGAAATCTTCGGACCGCTGATGGTGTTGCGGCCCTACGGCGATTTTGCCGAAGTGATGGATTGCCTGGACCGGAGCGAACGGCCGCTGGCACTCTATTATTTCGGCAGGGACAAGCGCAAGGCCGCCATGTTGCGCGACCGGACCGTGAGCGGTGGCATGACGGTGAACGATGTCGTGGCGCACGCCTCGGTCGAGGATGCGCCGCTTGGCGGCGTCGGCAACAGCGGAATGGGCGCCTATCATGGCAAGGCGGGCTTCGACACGTTCAGCCATCACAAGACGGTCTATTATCAGGGCGCCGTATCGATGATGCGCTTCCTCGCTCCGCCCTATCGCGGCAAACATGCAAAGCTGCTCGATCGCATCCTGGGCGCCGCCTAAGGCGATCCTGAAAGGGCAGGCGAGGGGCAATTCCTGCACAGGTAAGAGGGTTCTGGCCGATACGAGCGAACGCCGGCTTATGCCGCCGGCGTCGAGGAAAATGCACTAACAAGCAGAAAATGAAGGCAATATATTTAAATGTATGGGTGTCCGCACAATAACTTGTTGACGGGATAATCCGGCCTTGGAATAGTCTTGGCCAACGAGTCCGCGGGACGATGCGTGGGCATGGAGGAATGTCGCGATGGCCAGTGCAGCCGAAACCCTTGAAGTGAATGCCGAGAACAGGTGGCGCCTGGAAACCCCGCATCCGGAAGGGTGGGAACGCACGCCTCGTCCCCACGCGGACAAGAAAAAGTATTTCATCTGCTCGGTGGATTCACACATCACGCCGCCGATGGACCTGATCCCCAGCCGGATCGACGAGAAATTCCGTTCCTATCTGCCGCGCATGGAAAATCGCGAGGACGGCCAGTACATGATCGCCGAAGGGCGCAAGCCCTTCAAGGTCATCTCGGCCGACTTCAAGGGCGAGGACATGTACCGCGCCAAGGCGGCAGTGATGACCCATGATGCCGATGCGGGTATGCAGGTGCGGCTTGCCGACATGGATTATGACGGCATCGATGCCGAAGTGTGCTTTCCCAACGGACCTGCGCTGGCGGCCTATGCCGCGCCCAGCGAAGTGGCGATGGCAGCGTTCCGCATCTATAACGACTGGGCTGCCGAAGTGACTGCCCGCTATGGCAAGCGTTGCAAGGTGGTGCCGACTGCCGTGACGTCCGACATTCCGGCCGCCGTCGCGGAGGTTGAGCGCATCGTCAAGATGGGTCTCGATATCATCGCCCTGCCGACCGACGCCGGGCGCGACAAGCCGCAATACAATCACAAGGACTACGATCCGCTTTGGGCCGTGATCGAAGAAGCGGGTATTCCCATAGCAATGCACGTGGCAACGGGCGACGATCCGCGCCGGGTGCGCGGCCCCGGCGGCGCGATCATGAACCGTGCCTATTCGCACGAGATGATGGTCCACCCGATTGCCGCATTCTGCAGCGCGGGGGTGCTCGACAAGTTTCCCAATCTGCGATTTGCCTGTGTCGAAGGCGGCGTGGGCTGGATTCCCGCGCTGCTCGACCTGATGGACGAAACCTACAAGAAGCATCACTTCTGGTGCTTCCCCAAGCTCAAGCAGGGGCTGCCGAGCGACTATTTCCGCTCCAATGCGATCGGATCGTTCCAGGAAGACCGCGCCGGCACTCTCCTGGTCGAACCCTATGGCCTGGAAAACAATTTCTGCTGGTCGAACGACTATCCCCACCATGAGGGCACCTGGCCGCATTCGGGCGCCGCGATCGAGCGTGACTTTGCCCATCTGCGCGAAGATACGCGCGCCAAGATCCTGGGACTCAATGCGGCAAAGTTCTTCAACTTTGAAATCCCGCACGCGCTGATCTGAACGCTGGGCCCGGGGGCGGGCAGATTGGCCGCCCCCGGCTTGTCGGCCAGTTGGTCAGTCGCCAGGCGCGAGAATCTTGGCGAACAGGTCGTGGATCGGCGGCAAGGTCTCGCCGGGGCTTGCCAGAGGGGGAAACATGGCGCGCAAGGCTTGCGCCTGTGCGGCGGTCTGGCCAGACCGGGAGAGCAACTGCCGGCAGGCCCGCACCGCCGTTTGCGGATCGGGTGACAGGATATGCAGGCCGCTGCGGCTGCCCCTGCCCATTTCGACCACGCCAAGCTGTTCCAGCGATCGCAATGCTTCGCGCAGGATCCACCGGCCGACGCCAAAGCGCTGGGCCAGTTCCTTTTCGCCGCCCAGATTGATGCCGGGCTCCCAACCCAGGTTGTAGATCATCTCGCCAATCTGCAGCTGGACCAGGTCGGCCTTCCCGATCGGCTGCGCATCGGGAAAGATGTCGTAAACGCGCTGGCGCATGGCGGCATTGACCGGCAGGCGTTTGAAAATCCGAGAAGACGCGTAAAGCTCGCGATTCAGATTGCAATAAGTCCGCGCCATGGGCTCGAAATCGTCGGATCTACGGTCGAGCGCGGCCTGGCCCATCGCCGCCATCACATCGATGAAGGCGTTCGCGTTTGCCATCCATTTCTTGTCGTCGAAATCGGAATAGAGCGCGGAATGATAGGCAATCTGGTCGAGAATGCCGGTCAGCAGTTGCAGGCCGGGATTGCCTGTCATCTCCGCAATCTGGCTACGGGCCATCCGCGACGCGGCGGATCGGAGGTCGAGGTCCTTGCGGCCCAGTTCCGCCAAGGAGCGGGACAGGGCATCGCGCCGCGAGGCCGCCGTGCATTGGCTGGCCTGCGTCAGCATGGCTGTGGCAAGAGGGTATAGCACGGTGGCGTATTCTTCGGGATCGACCCGCACGAAAGCGAGATGATTGGCCGCCAGCCGGCACGCCGATTCCGCACTGCTCGACGCGACATAGAGGCCGCCGCCGATACCCTTGCGGGTTGTCACCAGGCCCGATGTGGCAAGCATGCGAACCGCATCGCGGAAAGTCCAGCGCGACACGCCCAGTTCGGCCACCAGCTCCGCTTCCCGGCCGATGTAATGGCCCACCGGCCACCGTTCTTCCACGATGCGTTGTTCCAGTTGGCGCGCGATCCTTGTTGCGAGGCGCGGCGGCCGCGATCCGCCTGCGCCATTGCCATTGCCATTGGCATCGTCTGTCACGGTCGGTGCTTCACTGGGAAAATCTTTCATCGCAGCGCGGGCTTGAACGACACCTTCGCGCCAGTCAAACCTCGCGGCCGTCCAGCACTATGCCAAATCGGTTTGCATGGCCGATGCGGTTGCCATGGCCTGTCCGGAATGCATGTTTCCCCGTTGCCGTGCCGCGAAAACTCGTGCAAATCCACTTCTGCACTATGTAGGTACAATTGGACAGTTGCTACAGCACAGCGTGCGGGAGAAGAGCGGGGCAGCGCCCGATGGGCCACGGTCCTGCGGAAGGAAAGCATGGATACGGACATCAGAGGCAAGGTCGCGATCGTCGGGATCGGACACACCGCGCAGGGAGAGTTGCCCGGCCAGTCGCCCGAGCTCAATTCGGTCCTGGCGATCAAGGAAGCGATGCAGGACGCCGGGATCGACCGCTCCTCGCTTGACGGGCTCATCACCTGCAAATCGGTGCAGGGCACCAACACCGATTGCCAGGTCGGGCCGTTGCTGGGGATCAATCCGCGCTATGCGCAAACGCTCGACTACGGCACCTGCAATTTCTCGATCCACCTTGCCGTCCAGGCCATCGTCACCGGCATGGCCGATACGGTGGCGCTGTGTTATGGCGCCAATGCGCGCACGGCCAAGTTCCCGTTCGGTTTCACGCCGCCCACGCTGGCCGGCGCATCGGGGCTGATGCATGTCGGTGGACCGGCGGCGCTGGCATTGCAGCGCTACAAGGCACTCTATGGCATGACCGACGAAGAGTTCGGCCATATCGCCGTCGGCTCGCGCGAATGGGCGCGGCGCAATCCGATTGCCTTGTTCCGTGATCCGATGTCGATGGACGACTATCTGGCGATGGACTATCTGATCGAGCCACTGCGCCGGCCCGATCTCACGATGATCTCCGATGGCGGCGTGGCCTTGATCCTGACGAGCGTGGACCGCGCGGCCGACATGCCCAACAAGCCGGTCTACATTCTCGGCATGTCGGAAGCATCGCAGATCCGGGGCGAATATATGCCCGGCTATCTCGACCGCGAATTCCTCGGCCTTGCTTCGCGGCAGATCTGGCAGTCCACCGGGATGACCCAGTCGGACATCGACCTGCTCTACATTCAGGACCCGACCGCGTTCTGGGTCCTCCAGATGATCGAGCATTTCGGTTTCGCGCCCGTGGGGGAGGCGGGCAGGTGGCTGGCCGAAGGGCACACCTTGCCCGGCGGCAGCCTGCCGCTCAACACCAACGGCGGCCAGCTATCGGAATGCTACATGTGGGGCTGGATGCACATCGTGGAGGCCGTGCGCCAGTTGCGCCGCACCGCCGGCCCGGAACGCCAGGTATCGGGCGCGGAAGTCGCCATGTACCTGTCCACGCAAACCTGGTTCAAGGGAGGGGCGTCGATCATCGCGACGCACAAGGGATGACAGAAGCAGCCTACGACAAGCCCGTTCCCGATGTGGACGATCCCGCCATGGCGCCGTTCTGGGCGGCCGCGCGCGAAAGGCGGCTGACCGCACAGCAATGCACCGCATGCCACTCGTATCGTTTTCCGGCCCTGGAAATCTGCCCAACGTGCCTTGAACAGGGCGCGCGATGGGCCGACGTTTCGCAGGAAGGCGTGATCTGGAGCTTCGCCCGCTACCACCGCGCATTCCACCCCGGCTTCAGGGACGAACTGCCCTATGTCGTGGCCATCGTCGAAAATGCGCAGGGAATCCACTATGTCGGCAAGATCGTCGGCCCGGCCGACCGTCTGGCCGTGGGCGCCAAAGTGCGCACGGTGTTCCTGGAATGCACCGATCGCTTCACCCTGCCGGCATGGGAAATCATGAGCGGCTGAGCAATCGCGCCGCTACCCGCCATGCTTGGCCAGGCCCGTGCCGTCTCCGTTTCGATGGCCCGATCAGGCAGCGCGGGCGGCACGGACCTCCGCTGCCAGCTTGGGCAGGAGCGTGCGTAGATCGCCCACGATCCCCAGGTCGCAGAACGACATGATCGGCGCATCCTTGTCGATATTGACCGCCACGATCAGGCCCGATTTCTCGATGCCGATCTTGTGCTGGATTTGCCCCGAAATGCCACAGGCGATGTAGAGCCGCGGGCTGACCACCGTGCCGGTCTGGCCGACTTGCATGGCGCGCGGTGCCCATCCCATGTCTACCAGGGGCAGGGAAACGCCCACTGCGCCACCCAGCGCATCGGCCAGTTCACGCACCAACGCCAGTTCGTCGGCGTTCCGTAGACCGCGGCCGCCCGAGACGATGATATCCGCAGCGTCGAGTGCCGCCGCACCGCTCTCGGCACCAGGCTGAAGCTCGATGATGACTTGCCAGGCTTCATCGATGGCCGGCGGGGTGACCGCTTCGATCGGCGCAGCCTGCGCACCCGGATCCCCTGGCGAGCACTCGTGGGGCCGGAACAAGGCGATGGCCGGCGCAGAGTCCCAGGTCGCCGTCGTCCGCATGGCGTCACCGTGCGTTGCGCGCACGCCGCGCAGCCCATGCTCCCCACCGCATTCGATCGCGGTGAGCGTCCACTGCACGCAGGCATCGCAGCGAACGGCCACTTGCGCGGCAAGTTCGGTCGCCAGGACGGACGTGGCGAAGGCAACGACGGCAAAGCCACGCTGTTCGACCAGATCGGCGATCAATGCTGCACGCGGTTCGAGCGCCAGCGTTGCGAACGCATCGCCTTGGGCAAATAGCACGCCGGCGCAGCGATATCGCGCAACCAGCTGCGTGACATCCTCGACGGACGCACCGCAGACAAGTGCCCAGCTCTCCAGGCCTGGCCCGGCCAGGCGTTCGAGCACGCCGAGCGAGTCCAGCGATGGGCGTCCATCCATCAGCTCGATGGGTACCAGCGCTTTCATGACAGGATCCTGTGCTGCCGCAGCATCGCGATAAATTCGGCCGGCGCGTCCTTGTCGGACACCAGGCGCGGATGGCGCGTGACGGGCGCGGGCGAGATATCGGTGACCTGGGTTTGCGTCAGGACGGGGGCCGCATCGCCGAACACATCGGCGAGCGTTATCAGCTTCACCGGCTTGGCATTGGCCTGCGCCCGTCCCTTGAGCGAAACACTGCGCGGCTTGTTGATGGAATCGTTGATTTCCACCAGGCAGGGCAGGGCACACGACAGCGCGTGATTGCCGGCCTCTGCCTGGCGCACACCGTGGGCGCGGCCATCGGCAATGTCGAGCCTGCGCAACTGCCCGAGTGACGGCAAGCCCATGCGCGCGGCCGTCATCGCCACGAGCAGCGCGCCATCGATATCACCGCTCCACGGACAGAACAGCGTGATGTCGGGCGCTTCCTGCCGCAGCATCTCTGCCAGCACGCGGCTGATCCCAGCCACATCGGCATTCGCCAGCGCAGGATCGGACAGGAGCACTGCCCGATCCGCGCCCATGCCCAGCGCCTGGCGCAAGCCGCCCAACCCTTCGCGCGCGCCGATCGACACCAGGACGACTTCGCCGCCAAGGCGTTCGCGGATGCGCAGCCCTTCCTCCACCGCATGGGTGTCGAAAGGCGGCAGCACGGAGGGGAGAGTGCGGCCGACACGCTGGAACGCGTCGGCCGTGTCCACCGCCGCTCCGGTCATCATCTTGATGCAGACTGCGATCTTCACGCGTTCGCCCGCGAAGCGCTGATGCCCGCGCCGGCGATGCGGCCGAAGGTGATGGCGCGCAGCACCGATGTGGCGGCAGGATATTCATGGTAGAACAGCCCGGCGATCTCACCGGCCGCATAGAGGCCCGGTATGGGCGCGCCGTTTCCGGTGACGACGCGCGCCTGGGTGTCGGTCTTGATCCCGCCATAGGTGAACGTGATCGCCGCAGTCAGCGGATAGGCGAAGAACGGGCCGCGATCGAGCGGATAGGCCCAGTTCGACTTGGGCGGTTCGATCCCTATCGTGCACTTGCCGTCAAGACGGCTCGGGTCGAAGTCACCGGGCTGCACGGCCGCGTTGTAGCTATCGATCGTCTCGGCCAGCGCCTCCGGCTCGATCCCCAGTTGCAGCGCCAGTTCCTCGATCGTGTCGGCTTCAATCGGCGGCTGATCGGTGTCGAACAGCGCCAGCAGGTAGGGAAAATCGTGCACGTGGCGATCGCCGATGTAGAACGCGGTCTGGTCCTGGTTGCGCCAGATTTCATAGCCGATCAGCTCGAACGTGGCGTCCATGGTGTCGCGCCCCTCATCGAAGAACCGCTTGCCTTCGGCATTGACCAGGATGCCATAGGGGCATCCATAGATCACGGCGTCGGCACGGTCGGTGCGGCTGTCGACGGCTTCGGCGTGCATGCCATCGAACTGGCCTGCCGTACCCGCGCCGATTTCCATGGCCATGCGCAGCCCGGCACCGCGGTTGTACTTGATTCCCGGTGCGATCAGCTTGAGATCGCACGCCTTGGGGCCGACATATTGGGTGAGCATCTCGGCATTGCCCTCAAAGCCGCCGCAGGCAAGGATAACCGAAGGCGCATGAAGCGTCTTGAGCAGTCCATCGGGACCGCGCACCACCACGCCGGCCACCCGGCCAGCGTCGGACAGAGCCAGGCGCACCGCTTCGGTCCGGTAATGGATCGAGCCGGTGCCCGTGGCTTCGAAGCAGCGGGCCAGGTTTTCGACGATAGCATGGCCGCCGCCATTGGGCAGGCTGGTCAACCCGTGCATGGTTGCCGCGATGGGCAGCTTGTGCTCGATCAGTTCGACGCCATGGTCGGTCAGGAACAGCAGGCTGTCGCGCGTTTCGCGTTCCAGGGTCGAGCAGATGTCCGCATCGGCCAAGCCCTTTGACAGCTGTGCTGCCAGCCCAACCCAGAACGGGTCGAGCCCGTCCTTGATCGTGCCGCGCAGGCCCGCCGTGGTCCAGCGGGTTGCGCCGCCGCGTTCTTCCTCGGGCGCGGATTCCAGGACGGCGATCCGGGGGTTGCGCCCTTCCTTCTGCTCCGCCTCGGCAAAGCTCACGGCTGCTGACAGGCCCGCCGCGCCGCATCCCACAATGACCAGATCGAAAACCTCGCCCTGCGCCATGTCACTCTCCCGTTGGTTATTTTAGCTATCTCTTTTAGCCGTGATTGACCCACACGCTTTTCACTTCGGTGAACGCTTCAAGCGCCTCGATGCCGGTCTCGCGGCCGATACCGCTGGCTTTGAAGCCACCAAAGGGAATGGCATGGGTGCCAACACGATAGGTGTTGACCCAGACGGTGCCGGCCCGCACCGCCTCGATCATGCGGTGCGCGCGCGCCAGGTCGCGCGTCCACACGCCTGCCGCCAACCCGAAGCGCGTGTCGTTGGCGATCCGGATGGCCTCTGCCTCGTCCTCGAAGGGAATGACCACGGCCACCGGCCCGAACACTTCTTCCAGGATCAGGCGCGAATCCGCCTTGGCATCGGCGTAGATGGTCGGCTCGACGAAGAAACCGGGATGGTCCGGGCGTCCGCCGCCGGCAATCACGGAAAGCCCTTCCTGCCGCGCACATTCGAAATAGCTCGATACCTTGGCAAGCTGCGGCCGGTTCGATAGCGGGCCCATCTGTGTCTTCGGATCGAGTGGATCGCCCCAGCATATGCTGTTGGCGGTAGCCGCAAGCTGCCCGACAAAGCGATTGTAGATGCTGCGCTGGACCAGGATGCGCGAACCGGCATTGCACGCCTGCCCGGCGGTGGAAAACAGGCTGAGCGCGGTCCACTTCAGCATCTCGTCGATATCGGCATCCTCGAACACGATGTTGGGCGATTTGCCGCCGAGTTCGAGCGACACCCGCGCGTGGCGGTCGGCAGCGACCTTAGCGATCTTGGCGCCGGTTACGCCCGATCCGGTAAAGCCGATCTTGTCGACAAGTGGATGGGAAACCAGCCAGTTGCCCACGTCACCCGCGCCGGTAATCACGTTGAGAACACCCGCTGGAATGCCCGCCTCGATCGCCAGCCTGGCCACCAGCAAAGTGGAAACGGGCGTGAATTCCGATGGCTTGACGATCACCGAATTGCCGGCCGCCAGCGCTGGGAACAACTTCCAGCCCAGAAGATTGAGCGGCGTGTTCCAAGGAGTGATCGCTGCCACCACGCCGATCGGTTCGCGCCGGGTCCAGGCGCTGTAGCCCGGCATCGGCATGTCGATCGTATAGCCATGCAGCGTTTCGGCCATCGTGCCGAAGAAGCGGCAATCGTCGGCAAAGGCGAGGCCGCCATAATACATTTCCGAAAAGAGCTTGCCGTTCTCCCGTACGGCCGTGAGCGCGATCTCGCGCATGTTGGCCTGGATCAGATCGGCAAACTTGCGCAGCACCGCCGCACGTTGGCCAGCGGGCTGGCGGCGCCAGACGCCATCCTCGAACGTGCGGTGGGCGGCGCGAACGGCGCGGTCCACGTCCTGCGCAGTTGCCGCAGGAACGTGGCCCCACTCCTGCCCGCTATAGGGATCGGTGCAGGTGAACGTGCCGCTATCAGAGGCCGCCACCAGTTCGCCATCGATCAGCATCCGCGCATCCGGGCCGGTATCGCCGGCCCATTGCTTGCGGATTGCGGCGAAATCCAGGTCGTTCATGCCGAGCACTCCTGCGCCAGTTTCCGATCAGCCGAACATGTTCCGGCCGCCATCGAGATGGATGACCGAGCCGGTGATCGCGGCCGAACGGGGCGAGCACAGGAAAGCGCAGGCGAACGCGATTTCGCTGGGTTCGGTGCGACGGCGAATGGGGATCTCCTCCACCATGGACGCGATGAAGTCCTTGTCGGCGAACTGCGGATGGGTGGAGAGATCGCGCTCGGTCGCGGCAACGCCCGGATTGATGTCGTTTACGGTAATGCCATGTTGGCTAAGCCCCTCGGCGAGCGACTTGGTGAAGACGCGGATGCCGCCCTTCGCGGTCGAGTGGGGCACGCGGGTGAAGCCGCCGTGATAGCCATCGGGGCCGTTCATGTGCATGATGCGGCCATAGCCCGCGTCCCGCATGGCGGGCGCGAAAGCCTTGGCAAGATACCACGCGCCGGTCAGCTGCTGGTTCAAGTGACGGTGCCAATCTTCGTCCGTCGTGTCCCAGAAACTCTTGTGCAGGCGGCGGGCTGCATTGGCGACATAGATGTCCACGCGGCCGAACGCGTCTTCGGCGCGGGCCTTGAGTTCCTCCACCGTGTCTTTCTGGCCGGCATCGCCCAGCACGACGATGCCCTTGGCGCCAAGCGCTTCGGCTTCGCGCAGCACGGCTTCGGCTTCCTCGCGGTTCGAACGGCTGTTGATGACGACATTGGCGCCCCGCGCAGCGAATTCCAGAATGATCGCCTTGCCGATGTTGCGCCCGGAACCGGTGACCAGCGCAGTCTTGCCGGTAAGGTCGAGATCCTTGTCCATCACGGTCTCCCAAATGTCATATATTTAGTGTTTGGGCGAGGCATAGGCTTGTTGCAGATGCCCCGCAAGTGGAAAATAGTTCATTGAATTGGCCGGCAGCCCAGGCTGCGGCGCATCGTCGGATCAGCCGACAACGCCCTTGTTTCGCAGCTGCGCGATCTCGTCGGGGGTCCGTCCCGCGGCCTGGAGAACGGCATCGGTATCCGCGCCCAGCATGGGGGCGCAGTGGCGAACGCCTGCCGGCGTGCCCTGCATCTTGATCGGCGAACCCGCGATCGAAAGCGGTTCCGACACGCCCTCTATCTCGACTTCCGGCAGCATGTTGCGCACCGCGAAGTGCGGATCTCCTGCAATCTCGGCCATGTCGTACACCGGGCCGAACGGCACGACGCCGCCCAGGCGGTGCATCAGTTCGGCCTTGGTGAAACGCGCGGTATGCGCCGAAAGGGCGTCGATCAGCTGGTCGCGATAGATGCGCCGCCCATCGGGTGTGCTGAAGCGCTCGTCTGCCAGCAAGTCGTTGGCATCGAGTACCTTGCACAAGGTATTGAAGTAGTTCTGGTTGGAAACCGCTATGGCTGCAAAGCCATCGCTCGCGGGGTAGATCCCGAACGGAGCCATGAAAGGCTGGTGGTTGCCCGAGCCGCTGGCAATGACATTGCCGAACGAGCGCTGGTACACGATGCGCTCGCTGATCGCGAGGATCGAGTCAACCATTGCCACGTCCAGGAACTGGCCTTCGCCGGTCCGCTCGCGATGCACTACGGCGGCGAGCGTTCCGATTGCCAGGAACATGCCGGGCACGATATCGCCAACGCCTGGCCCCACTTTGGTCGGGGTTGCAGGATCGGATCCGGTCACGGCGTTGATCCCGCCCATCGCCTGGGCCACCACGTCGAGAGCGGGCCAGTTGACATAAGGGCTTTCCCCGGAGCGCGGGTCGCCAAAGCCACGCAGCGCCGCATAGATCAGGCCGGGCTTGCGTTCCCTGAGGATTTCATAGGACAGCCCGAGCTTTTCCATCGTGCCGGCACGGAAATTCTCGACCACCACGTCATATTCATCGAGCAGGTCGAAGACGATCTTGTGGCTTTCGGGGTCCTTGAGATTGAGGGCGATGCTGCGCTTGTTGCGGTTGACGCTGTGAAAATAGCCGGCGTGACGCTTTTCGGTGTCGCTGGGATGGAAAGGCCCCGCCGCGCGCGTGGCATCGCCGATACCGATGACTTCGACTTTCAGCACTTCGGCGCCCAGATCGGCGAGAATCTGCGTTGCATAGGGGCCAGCAAGCGATTGGGTGAAATCCAGGACACGCAGACTCGCCAATGCTCCAAAACTGCCGTTCACCGTCACGCCCTCTACCCCGTATCGTTGTGATTTACGTATTGCACACAGGTTATACGGATATACGTACAAAGTAAAGGTTGCTCAGCCCACAGCCCGCCGCGCATGGCGTTAAAGACAAGGGCGGCTTTCCCATGGAAAGCCGCCCCAGGTCGTGACCTAGACCCTGGCACCCGATCGGAAGTTCGTGCGCAAGGCGATGCGATAGCTTGCCGACGTGCTGAACACGCCGTGCAACTTGCCGGCCCGATCGCAGGCCCGGCCCTTGTCCTAGGCGAGCATGCCGTTCATGCGGGCTTTCACGATCTGCTCTGCCTCGGACATGATCCGGTCGATCAGTTCCTTGACGGTCGGGATGTCGTTGATCAGGCCCTGGACCATGCCGGCCCAGAAAATTCCCTTGGTCAGATCGCCCGTCTCGAGCATCTCGCGCCCGACGGCGCCGGCCACAAGGTGCCGGATATCCTCGAAGGATGCATCCGGGCGGGAGGAAATCTCCACCACCAGGTCCGAAACGTCGTTCTTGCCAACGCGCGCGGTGTTCTTGAACTTGCGAAAGATAAGGTTGGTGCCGCGCTCGTCGTTGGCGACATACTTGGCCTTGACGTTGTCGTGGATGGGCGCCTCCTTCGTGGCGCAGAAGCGGGTGCCCATGTTGACGCCTTCCGCGCCCAGCGCCAGCGCGGCAACAAGCCCGCGCGCATCGCCGATGCCGCCCGAGGCAAGCAGCGGCAGCTTTACCTTGTCGGCAGTGGCGGGGATCAGCACAAGGCCACCGATATCGTCCTCGCCCGGATGGCCAGCGCATTCGAAGCCGTCGATGGACACCATGTCGACCCCGGCCTTCTCCGCCGAAACCGCGTGGCGCACGGCCGTGCACTTGTGGATCACGGTAACGCCGGCGGCCTTGGCCATGGCCCAGATCTCACGCACTTCGGCCGTGCCAGCGGTTTCGAAAATCCGCACGCCGGCATCGATCGCGGCTTCGGCATAGCCCTTGTAGTCAGGCGGCAGAATGGCGGGCAGAACCGTGATGTTCACGCCGAAAGGCTTGTCGGTCATCTGCCGCGCGCGGGCGATTTCGTCGCGCAGCGCCTGCGGGCTGGGCTGGGTCAGTGCGGTGATGACGCCAAGTCCGCCGGCATTGGACACGGCCGTTGCAAGCTCGGCGTAGCCCACGCCCTGCATACCGCCTTGAATGATCGGGTGCTCGATGCCGAGCATTTCGGTGACGCGAGTCTTGAATGCCATGTTTCTTTTCTTTCCCCTCGAACGCGCTGTGCAGCTAATCGCTTCGGCAGCCGTACACAACCGCGATTGCCAAATTCAGGTATCTGTAATCGATTTGCCATATCAAACTTGGCGGCGATGCATCCATACCCAGCCAACACTGTCCGTGGCAAGATATTGCACCACCCGGATTTTCACGCTTTGCCGACACGCTGCAGCGGGCGTTTTTGCCGTCCGGGCGATTTCCCCGTTTGCCATTCCCGCCGCCTTGTTGCTACCTTCGCCGGGCAAGAAGGGCCGCCGGGACCATCCGCGCACCGCCATTGGCGGCGCCCTTTTCCATCCCTTCCGAATCGACAAGGACAGAGCATCATGAGCGGACGCAGCATCATCGTGACGGGCGGATTCGGGGCGCTGGGGCGCGTCGTCGCCTCGGCCTTTGCCCGTCAGGGTGACAAGGTGGCGCGGATCGACTTTGCGCCAACCGCGCCGGACGCGGCCGAGGGCGTCTTCGACCTTCCTGGCGTGGACCTGACGGACGCTGCCGCCGTGGCCGTGGCGGCAGCGTCCGTGGCCGAGCGCCAAGGCGGCATCGACGTGCTGGTGAACATTGCCGGCGGCTTCACCTGGGAAACGCTGGATGGAGGCAGCATCGCAGCGTGGGAGCGGATGTTTGCGATGAACGTGGTTTCCACCACCACGATGACCAAGGCGGCCCTGCCGTTTCTGATTGCGGCCCAGGCCGGACGGATCATCAATATGGGAGCGGGCGGGGCGGTGCAGGCGGCCGCGGGCATGGGTGCCTACGCCGCCTCCAAGGCAGGTGTCCACCGCCTGACCGAAGCGCTTGCGGCCGAGTTGGCCAAGGAGCGGGTGACGGTCAACGCCGTGTTGCCCAGCATCATCGACACGCCCACCAATCGCGCCGACATGCCGGACGCCGATTTCAGCGCGTGGGTGCAACCCGGCGCGATCGCTGATGTCATTCTCTTCCTGTCTTCTCCCGCTGCGCGGTCGATCAGCGGCGCTCTTATCCCGGTTACGCGCGGCCAGCCGGAATAAGGGCCTGCCCCAGGGCGGGGAGCGGTGCCACGCCGGCGTGAACATAGAAAAAATTGATGGCCTGCCGCGTGAAAATTCAATTTTCCTATGGAGCAGCGGCGCGCTAGAACGCGCGCAGTTGGATAAGGGGAGAGGCCCCGGGAGAGCTGCACATGAGTGATTTCGACTTCGCGCTGGGCGAGAATGCCGACATGATCCGCGATAGCGCGGCCCGTTTCTCCACCGACAAGATCGCGCCGCTGGCTGCCGAGATCGACGAGAAGGACTGGTTCCCGCGCGACGCGCTGTGGACCGCGATGGGCGAACTCGGCCTGCACGGCATCACCGTTCCCGAGGAGGATGGCGGCCTGGGCCTGGGCTATCTCGAACATGTCGTCGCGCAGGAGGAAGTGGCCCGCGCGTCTGCCTCGATCGGGCTCAGCTATGGCGCCCACTCCAACTTGTGCGTCAACCAGATCAGCCGCTGGGGCAATGCCGTACAAAAGGCGAAGTACCTGCCCAAGCTGATTTCGGGCGAGCATGTCGGATCGCTCGCCATGTCCGAAGCGGGCGCGGGATCGGACGTTGTGGGCATGAAGCTCAAGGCCGAGAAGAAGGGCGATCGCTACGTGCTCAACGGCACGAAGTTCTGGATCACCAATGCGGCCTATGCCGATACCCTGGTGGTCTATGCCAAGACCGGTGAGGGATCGAAGGGCATCACCACCTTCATCATCGAAAAGGGCATGAAGGGCTTTTCGATCGGGCAGAAGATCGTCAAGATGGGCATGCGCGGATCGCCCACCTCCGAACTGGTGTTCGACGATTGCGAAGTGCCGGAAGAAAACATCATGGGCCCGCTCAACGGTGGCGTGGGCGTGCTGATGTCGGGCCTCGACTATGAACGCACGGTGCTGTCGGGCATCCAGCTGGGCATCATGCAGGCCTGCCTCGATGTCGTCATCCCCTATGTTCGCGATCGCAAGCAGTTCGGCAAGCCGATCGGCGCGTTCCAGCTGATGCAGGCCAAGGTGGCCGACATGTATGTCGCGCTCAACAGCGCCCGCGCTTATGTCTATGCGGTGGCCAGGGCGTGTGACGCGGGCAAGACCACCCGTTTCGATGCAGCCGGCGCGATCCTGCTGGCGTCGGAAAACGCGATGAAGACCGCGCTCGAAGCCGTCCAGGCGCTGGGCGGTGCGGGCTATACCAAGGATTGGCCGGTGGAGCGTTTCATGCGCGATGCCAAGCTGCTGGACATCGGCGCGGGCACCAATGAAATCCGCCGCATGCTCATCGGTCGCGAGCTGATCGGGGCCTGACCATTCTTGTCCCTCCCCATGCGGGAGGGGGCGGGGGCAGCATGAACCTGTCCCTCCGCTGCGTACCGCGTGGAGCAGGTGGCCGTGACCGGCGCTGGCCCATGCGGGAGGGAGTAAGAGAAGTGACCGCACCTGTTCTCGACACCAAGATCCTGCCCGACAGCGAGACGTTCCGCACGAACGCCGCGCACAACCAGGCCCTTGCCACGCAGTTGCGCACGAAAGTGGCGGCGGCCGCGCTGGGCGGTTCCGAAGGTGCGCGGGCCAAGCACGTTTCCCGAGGGAAACTGCTGCCGCGCGAGCGTGTGGAACGGCTGCTCGATCCCGGCTCTCCTTTCCTGGAACTGGGCCAGCTGGCCGCCGATGGCCTTTATGGTGACGAAGTGCCCGGTGCGGGGATCATCGCCGGGATCGGCCGCGTGGCGGGGCGCCAGGTGCTGGTCAGCTGCAACGACGCGACGGTCAAGGGCGGCACCTATTTCCCCGTCTCGGTCAAGAAGCACTTGCGGGCGCAGGAAATTGCGCTCGAAAACCGGTTGCCGTCGATCTACCTCGTGGATTCTGGCGGCGCAAATCTGCCGAACCAGGCCGAAGTGTTTCCAGACAAGGAGCATTTCGGCCGCATCTTCTACAACCAGGCGAACCTGAGTGCGCGCGGCATTCCGCAGATCGCCTGCGTAATGGGCAGTTGCACGGCCGGCGGCGCCTATGTTCCGGCCATGTCCGACGAGACCGTCATCGTGCGCAACCAGGGCACGATCTTCCTTGCCGGCCCGCCGCTGGTGCAGGCCGCCACGGGCGAAGTGATCAGTGCCGAGGACCTGGGCGGCGGCGATCTGCATGGCCGCAAGTCTGGCGTGGTAGACCACGTGGCGGAAAACGACGAGCACGCGCTGTCCATCGTGCGCGACATCGTCTCGACGCTCCAGCCAGACTTCACACCCGATCTCAACTTGCGCGACGTGAAGCCGCCCAAGTACGATCCGCAGGAACTTTACGGCATCGTCCCGCAAGACGTGCGCGCGCCTTATGACGTGCGCGAAGTGATCGCGCGGATCGTCGATGGCAGCGAATTTCACGAGTTCAAGGCGCTCTATGGCACCACGCTGGTCTGCGGCTTTGCCCATATCTGGGGCATGCCGGTGGCGATCCTGGCCAACAACGGCGTCTTGTTCAGCGAAAGCGCGGTCAAGGGCGCGCATTTCATCGAGCTGGCATGCCAGCGCCGCATCCCGCTATTGTTCCTGCAGAACATTTCCGGCTTCATGGTCGGCGGAAAGTACGAGGCTGAAGGGATCGCCAAGAACGGCGCCAAGCTGGTAACGGCCGTGGCCACCGCGCAAGTGCCCAAGATCACCGTGCTGATCGGCGGCAGCTTTGGCGCGGGCAACTATGGCATGTGCGGCCGCGCCTATCAGCCGCGCTTCCTGTTCACCTGGCCCAATGCCCGCATCTCGGTGATGGGCGGCGAGCAGGCGGCGAGCGTGCTGGCGACCGTCCATCGCGATGCCGCCAAGTGGACGCCCGAGGAAGCCGAAGCCTTCAAGGCGCCGATCCGCCAGAAATACGAAGACGAAGGCAATCCCTATTATGCCACCGCGCGGCTGTGGGACGATGGCATCATCGATCCGGCGCAGACGCGCGACGTGCTGGGCCTCGCCTTTGCCGCAACGCTCAATGCCCCGATCGCCGATCGCGCCCAGTTCGGCGTGTTCCGCATGTGATCTTGTGCGGCTGCCCATGCCGGCGGCCGGTCTAAAGGAATGTAAGTCATGAACGAGGAAGTCGTCCTTCTTTCCGGCGTGCGCAC
>Ga0070669_100000052_pt1 | contig 114467 bp, 110 predicted proteins | sample KBSS53metaG_FD_64680 | JGI IMG/M metagenome (GOLD analysis project Ga0070669, IMG submission 64680) | Switchgrass rhizosphere microbial communities from Kellogg Biological Station, Michigan, USA - KBS S5-3 metaG | ecosystem: Host-associated > Plants > Roots > Rhizosphere > Soil ...
AGACCAGTTTTCCCCAAAGCGCGAACAGATTCCGACTCGCCCATCCGCTGGTGCGTTCAAGCGTGTCTTTCGGGGCACTGTCCGGTCCGGCTTGCCTCTGCGCCTGGGTCTTGGCACAACCCGGCGATGGATTTCATTGCCCTGCTCGCCGAACCCGCCACCTGGGCCGCGCTGATCACCCTCATCACGCTCGAGATCGTGCTCGGGATCGACAATCTCGTGTTCATCGCGATCTTGTCGAACAAGCTGCCCGCTGCTCAGCAGCAAAAGGCCCGCCGCATCGGGCTGACCCTGGCGCTGGGCATGCGCATCGCGCTGCTCCTGCTGATCGGCTGGATCGTCACCCTCCAGGCCCCGCTGTTCGACCTCGGCCTTGCGGGTGCCCCCGGCCCGCATGGCGAGCCCACTTTCGAGACGGCCTTCTCCGGGCGCGACCTGATCCTCATCGCCGGCGGCCTGTTCCTGCTGTGGAAGGCGACCAAGGAAATCCACCACAACATCGACGGCGAAGCTGAATCGGGCGAACTGCTGGATCATGACAAAGGCCTCGCGCAGATCGCATTCGGCGCGGCCATTGCCCAGATCATCGCGCTCGATCTCGTGTTCTCGATCGATTCGATCCTCACCGCGGTTGGCATGACCGACGATGTCCCGATCATGATCGCGGCTGTGGTTATCACCGTGGGGATCATGATGGTGGCCGCCGAACCGCTGGCGAAGTTCATCGAGCGCAATCCCACCCTCGTCATGCTGGCCCTCGCCTTCCTCGTGATGATCGGATTGGTGCTCGTCGCCGACGGTTTCGGGGTCCACATCCCCAAGGGTTACGTCTATGCCGCCATGGCTTTTTCCGCTGCGGTGGAAAGCCTAAACATCATCGGCCGCAACCGCCGGGCCCGCCTGCGCGGCAAGCAGGAAGAGTCCCGCACCGCCAGGAGCTGACGGACATGTTCAAGACCATTGTCGATGGCGTCTACGCCAGCCCCCAGATCGGGCTCCCCGAAGTCGAACTCGCCAAGGCCATGGGCGTCGCCCTCATCATCAACAACCGGCCGGAACTGGAATCGCCCGACCAGACCCCTGGCGCCGAAATCGAGGCGGCCGCCCGGAACGCGGGAATCGCCTACGTCGCGATTCCCGTCACTCACGCCGGCTTCAGCGAACCTCAGGTCGCCGCCATGGCCCGGGCGCTGGAAGGCGCCGCCGGCCCCGTCCTCGCCTATTGCCGCTCGGGCACCCGCTCCACCCTGCTGTGGGCCCTCGCCGAAGCCAGCACGGGCGCTGACCCCGACGATCTCGCCGCTGCCGCAGCGCAAGCCGGCTACGACGTCAGCCCGATCCGCACCCTGCTGGACATGCTCGCAGCCCGCGCGGGCTGAGCCAAGATCCTCCCCGTATTTGGGAACCATAAATGGGGAGGGGGGACCGCCCTCCAAGCGGGCCGTGGAGGGGCAATAGCGCAACCGCGCTCCCACCAGACTACGCGCCGGACCGCAGCGGAAGCAAAAGGCGCGGTGAGGACGCGACCACTCCCACCAAGCCATCCCCGAATCCATCGGGTCAAGCCAGGCTTCGCCGCAGTCACAACCCCTCCGCGTCTCCCCTTTCTTCCCTGCGCCTCTGCGTGAACCACTCTCTTCCCCTTTCCCACACACACAAAAAAAGCCCGGAGCGGCTGGCTCCGGGCTAAGTTTGCGTTCGCAGGAGGAACGTCGGATGGCGGGTCCGAAGGGTGGAGGAGAGGAAAGTCTCCGGCCCCGCCAAACTGGTCAGATCACATATTGTAGGCGCGTTCACCGTGCTCGGAGATGTCGAGGCCTTCGCGCTCGGCATCAGCCGTCGGACGCAGACCGAACACCTTGTCGACGATGAAGTAGAGCACCGCCGAACCCACGCCGGACCAGACCAGCGTCAGCAGCACGGCCTTGATCTGGATGACCACCTGGGCGGCCATGTCATAGGTGCCGGGAACGGCAGGGAACTTCGTGTAGTCGAAGAAGCCCTGGCCGCCGAGCGCCGGGTCGGCAACGATGCCGGTGGCGATGGCGCCGAAGATGCCGCCGATGCAGTGCACGCCGAACACGTCGAGGGTGTCGTCGTACTTCAGCTTGTTCTTCACCACGCTGACGAAGAAGTAGCAGACCGGCGAAACCAGCAGGCCGAGCACGATCGAGGTCATCGGCGCGCCGAAGCCCGAGGCCGGAGTGATGGCCACCAGGCCGGCCACCGCACCCGTGGCGCCGCCCAGCATCGAGGGCTTGCCGTGGTGGATCTGCTCGATCACCGACCAGGAGACGGCGGCCGCGCAGGTGGCGAGCATGGTGTTGACGAAGGCCACGCCGGTCACGCCGTTGGCTTCAAGGTTGGAGCCGGCGTTGAAGCCGAACCAGCCCACCCACAGCAGCGAGGCGCCGATCATGGTCATGGTCAGCGAGTGCGGCGGAGTGGCTTCCTTGCCGAAGCCGAGGCGCTTGCCGATCATGAGGCAGCCGACGAGGCCGGCGATACCCGCGTTGATGTGGACCACGGTGCCGCCCGCGAAATCGAGCGCGCCCATCTGGAACAGATAGCCCGCGTCGGTCGGATTGGCCGAGAGGAAGTCCGGACCGGCCCAGTACCAGACCATGTGCGCGATCGGGAAGTAGACCACGGTCATCCACAGGACCATGAAGATCATCAACGGAGTGAACTTCACGCGTTCCGCGAAAGCGCCGACGATCAGCGCCGGGGTGATCATCGCGAAGGTCATCTGGAAGACCATGTAGACCAGCTCGGGGATGTAGACGTTGTTGGAGAACGTCGCAGCGTTCGAGCTGGCGGTCACGCCCATCAGGAAGGCCTTGGAGAGGCCGCCGACAAACGGGGTCGAGCCGCCAGTGAAGGCCAACGAGTAACCCCAGCAGGCCCAGACCAGACCGGCAATGGCCACGATCATGAACACCTGCATGCAGACGCTCAGCATGTTCTTGGTGCGGACCAGGCCGCCGTAGAACAGCGCGAGGCCCGGGATCGACATCATCAGCACGAGTGCCGAGGAGATCAGCATCCAGCTGGTGTCGCCCTTGTTGACCATCGCCGCCGTATCGGTCGGCGCGGCGATCAGGGTGCTGGTGGCGGTGGCCGCCGCGGTGGTGGCAGCCGCGGCTGCGGTCGAAGCAGCCGCAGTGGCGGCTTCCGTCGCCTCCTGCGCGAAAGCGGTGGTGGCGGCGAAGAGCGAGGCTCCGATCGCGCCAGCACCATAAGCGAGTTTACGCATCATGGTTTCCCTCCTGCCGTTACAGAGCGGTGTCGCCGGCCTCGCCGGTGCGGATGCGCACGGCTTCGGCCAGGTCGAGCACGAAGATCTTGCCGTCACCGATGGCTTCGGTGCTGGCAACCTGCTGGATCGTCTCGACGATCTGCGGCGCGAGGTCGTCGGCCGCTGCGATCTCGATTTTCACCTTGGGCAGCATGTTGGTGGAATATTCGGCGCCGCGGTAAATTTCCGTCTGGCCTTTTTGCCGTCCAAAACCCTTGACCTCGGAAACGGTCATGCCCGCGACGCCTACGGCGCCGAGGGCTTCGCGAACCTCGTCCAGCTTGAACGGCTTGATGATGGCGATGATGAATTTCATCCTTGCCCCCTGGAGCCTGCCGGACCCGTCGCCGGCGGTATCCACTTCGCAAGGAGCGTGCCAGTTTAGGGAATCGTTAGGATTCCGATTGAGTCACTTTGGTCCGATCGATCCCGGTCTAAGGACAGCGCCTGAATCCTGTGCAAACTGCCTATTTTTTAAGCAGCGTCAGCCGGGCATGGACCGGCAAGTGATCCGAGGCGCGCGCCGCCAGAGCGCTGTGGTGAACGGCGCAGTGGCCGCAGTCCCAATCCGCGGAGGCCACGATCCGGTCGAGCATGGCCACCGGCCGCCGGCTGGGAAAGCTGCGACCCGGCGCCAGCACCCGCCAATCATCGTGATGGAACTCGTGCAGGCACCCGCCCGTGCGCGACCATTCGTTGAAGTCGCCCATCAGCACGGTAGGGCAGGCCTCGCCGCAGATCTCGACATGGGCCAGCACCGTGCGCACCTGCTGGCGCCGGCGCAGGCCCGACAGATCGAGATGCATGCCCACGACCCGTACTGGCTGGCCGTGCTTGACCAGGTCTACCCGCACTGCCCCGCGCGGCTCCAGCGTGGGCAGCGGCACGATATCGGCGTCGGCCACTTCGATCCCCCGCCGCACCAGCACGGCATTGCCGTGCCAGCCGATCGAATCAGGCCGCTGGCCGAGCGCCACGGCCTGCCAGTGCCCGTGGTCCTCCAGCACTTGCCGCGGCAGCACGCTGACCCGGTCGCCGAACCGGCGGTCAGCCTCCTGCAGGGCGATCACGTCGGCATCGATTTCGCGCAGCACGGCCATGATGCGCTCGGGATCGCGGCGGCGATCAAGCCCCACCGCCTTGTGGATGTTGTAGGAGGCGACCGTCAGTTCCATCGCGGCATTGTGAAGCCTTGCAGTTGCGTTGCAACCCCGATGCAATCAGCCGTCAGCGTTCCTTTGTTGCGCTGAAGCCAAGCTCCGGGTTCTTTTCCTGCTGGTAGCTGACGTCCCAGGCCGAGCGCGCCATGAACACCGGATCGCCGTCGCGGTCCTTGGCCAGGTTGGACTTGTTGAACTCGGCAAAGCTCTTGAGCGCCACATCGGTTCCCTTGAGCCAGCGCGCCGTGTCGAACGGGGAAGGCTCGAGCACGGCCTCGACCTTGTACTCCGCCTCGAGCCGGGAAATCAGCACATCCAATTGCAATTGGCCGACAACTCCGACGATCCATTGCGCCCCGATCTCCGGATAGAACACCTGGATCACACCCTCTTCAGACAGGTCGTCGAGGGCCTTGCGCAGTTGCTTGGTCTTGGTCGGATCCTTCAGCGCCACGCGCCGCAGGATTTCCGGTGCGAAGTTGGGCAGGCCGGTGAACCGCACATCGTTCTTTTCGCTCAGCGTATCGCCCACGCGCAGCGTCCCGTGATTGGGAATCCCAATGATATCACCGGCTTCCGCCGTATCGGCAATCTCACGGTCCTGCGCGAAAAACAGGATGGGCGAGTGCACGGCGATCGGCTTTCCTAGTCCCGATGGGGTCAGCTTCATCCCGCGCCTGAAAGTCCCCGAGACCATCCGCATGAAGGCGATCCGGTCGCGATGCTGCGGATCCATGTTGGCCTGGACTTTGAAAATGAAGCCCGTCACGTCGGCGCGATCGGGGCTGATCGTGCCTTGGTCGGAGCTTTGCGGGCGCGGCGGCGGGGCGAATTTGGCAATGGCGTCAATCAGTTCGGCCACGCCAAAATTCTTCAGGGCCGAGCCGAAATAGGCTGGGGTCATGTCGCCGTGACGATAGGCCTCGAGGCTGAACTCGGGATAGCCGCCCTGGGCCAGCTCGACCTCCTCGGCCACATCTTGCGGCAGCGCCATTTCCTCGACCTTGCCGAGGAACTCGCGGCTGTCACCCTCGGGCCTCGACACCATGCCCGTCGCGAAGTCGAGAACCCCTTGAAAAGTCCCGCCCATTCCGACCGGCCAGGACATCGGCACAACGTCCAGCGCCAGGGCGTCGGCCACCTCGTCCAGCGTCTCAAAGGGTGAGCGGCCTTCCCGGTCCACCTTGTTGATGAAGGTGATGATCGGCACCGACCGCATCCGGCAAACCTCGAACAGCTTGCGCGTCTGCGGCTCGATGCCCTTGGCCGCGTCGATCACCATGATCGCGGAATCGACGGCAGTAAGCGTCCGGTAGGTGTCTTCCGAGAAGTCTTCATGGCCCGGAGTATCGAGCAGATTGAAGGTGATACCGTCCTTGTGGAAGGTCATCACCGAGCTGGTCACCGAGATGCCACGCTGCTGCTCGATCTTCATCCAGTCCGACCGCGCCCGCCGCGCCTGGCCGCGCGCCTTGACCTCGCCGGCGAGATGGATCGCCCCGCCCTGCAGCAGGAGCTTCTCGGTCAGCGTGGTCTTGCCCGCGTCGGGATGCGAGATGATGGCGAAGGTGCGGCGGGAATTGTGAGCGGTCATGGCGCCCCGGCGCCTAGCCGGGGATCGCCCACAGGTCCACTGTCTCGCGCGAGGGTCACCCGCGCAACTGCGCCCCCAGCTTTGCTGCCGCCGCGGTGACCTTGTCGGCGATCGCCTTGAGATCCGCCTCCGCATAGCTCTTTTCGAGCGGCTGGAGCGTAATCTCGACGGCCAGCGACTTCTGGCCCTCCGGCACGCCTGCACCGCGGAAGTCGTCGAACAGCCGGGCGCTGACAATATTCGCCTTGTCCGCCCCGCGAACCGCGCGGAGAAGCTCGCCCGCCGGCTTGTCCGCCGCAATCAGGAAGGCAAAGTCCCGCGACACCGCCTGCAGTGCCGGCGGCGCATAGGCGGCCCGGGCGAAGGTCGCCGCACCGCGCTTGCCCGGAATGGCATCGAGGAACAGCTCGACCATCGCCACCGGCCCGTCGAGATCGAACGCCTTGGCCGTCGCCGGATGCACCATCCCGAAGCGGGCCAGAACAGTCTTGGGCCCCAGCCGCAGCGTGGCCGACTGACCCGGGTGGAACTGCCCGCCGGCCTCGCCCATCACCTGCAGATTGTCGATCGGGGCGCCCGCCTCGGCCAGCAGGGCCAGCGCCTCGGCCTTGGCATCGAAGGCGTCGAATGCCGCGGCCCTGCCCGTGGCCCAGCCGCGGGCCACCTTGTCCCCCGCCAGCACCACGGCCAAGGACAGCCGTTCATCGCTGGCGCCGTCAGCCCCGCGCAGGTAGCGGCGCCCGATCTCGAACAGGCGCAGCGAAGTGGCGCCGCGCGCCAGGTTGCGCGCCGCCGCCGCAAGCAGGCCCGGCAGCAGCGAGGGCCGCATGGCCTTCATGTCCTCGCTGATCGGGTTTTCCAGCACCCACAGGTCCGTGCCGAACAGCTCGGCCTCCGCCGTGGGCAGGAACGACCAGGTCACCGCTTCATTGAGGCCCCGCGCCGCTGCCGCCCGCCGCAGCCGCCGCTCCAGCTTCTGCGCCGGAGTAGCTGTCGGCCTGGCCACGCCATCGGCGCGCGGCAGGGCCACGCTCGCAATGTTGTCCAGCCCCCAGATGCGGACCACTTCTTCCACGATGTCCGGCGCCCCGGCGATATCAGGCCGCCAACCGGGCGCCGTCACCGTCCAGTCGTCCGACACGGTGAAGCCCAGCGCGCCGAGGATCCGGCGCTGCTCGGGCGCGGGGATGCCGACGCCGCCCAGCGTTTCCGCCAGGGCCGGGTCATAGGCCACCACGGCTGGATCGCGCGGCGGCTGACCGGCACGGATCACCGTACTGGCTTCGCCGCCGCAAGTCTCGATCATCAGCCGGGTCAGCATTTCCAGCCCGGTGTCGAGGAACAGCGGATCGACCCCGCGCTCAAACCGGCTGCGCGCGTCCGAGGTGAGGTTGAGCTTGCGGCCCGTGGCGGCGATGGCTTTCGGATCGAAGTAGGCCACTTCGAGCAAGACGTCGGTCGTCGCCTCGGTGCAGCCCGAATGCTCGCCGCCCATGATCCCGGCAACATCGTGGACGCCGACATCGTCGGCGATCACGGTCATCCCGGCGTCGAGGGTGTATTCCTTGCCGTTAAGCGCCAGCACCGTCTCCCCGTCGCGCGCCTTGCGGGCGACGACAGCGCCGGTCAGTTTGGCGAGGTCGTAGGCATGGGCGGGGCGGCCGAAGCCGAGCATCAGGTAATTGGTGAGATCGACCAAGGCCGAAATCGGGCGCTGGCCTGCGCTCTTGAGCCGGTCCTGCAGCCACTTGGGCGAAGCGCCGTTGGTCACGCCCCTGATCACGCGGCCATGGAAGGCCGGGCAGCCCGCAGGATCGTCGGTCCTGATCTCGGTCGGACAAGTAAAGCTGCCTTCAACCGCCAGCACGGAGATCGGCTTCAAGGCGCCAATCCCGGCGGCGGCGAGATCGCGGGCAATGCCGTAGACCCCCATGCAATCGGGGCGGTTGGGGGTGATCGAAACGTCGAACACCGGATCGGCGCCGTGATAGTCGGCGAATGCCGCGCCGACCGGCGCATCGGCCGGCAGCTCGATGATTCCGGCGTGGTCCTCGCCCAGCTCCAGCTCGCGGCTGGAACACATCATGCCATTGCTCTCGACCCCGCGCACGGCGGCAACCTTGAGCACCATGCCGTTAGCCGGCACCACCGCGCCGGCCGTGCCGAGCACGCCGACGAGGCCTGCCCGGGCATTGGGCGCGCCGCAGACAACCTGCAGCGGATCGCCCGCGCCGGTGTCGACGGTGAGCACCTGCAGCTTGTCGGCATTGGGGTGCGGGGCGGCGGTGAGCACGCGGGCGACGCGGAAGCCGGCGAGGCGGGCCGCCGGGTCCTCGATGCCTTCGACCTCGATGCCGATGGCATTGAGCGTGGCCGAGATTTCGGCAACGCTGGCCTCGGTGTCGAGGTAGTCCTTGAGCCAGGAGAGCGAGAATTTCATGGGTGCGCGCTCCTCAAGCAGGGGTGCCGACGCCGGCCGACAGGGTCGGCACGTCGAGCGCGGAGAAACCGTAGTGCGACAGCCAGCGCTGGTCGCCGTCGAAGAAGGCGCGCAGGTCGTCCATGCCGTATTTCAGCATGGCGAGGCGATCGACCCCGATGCCGAAGGCGAAGCCCTGCCATTCGTCGGGATCCAGGCCGCCGAATTCAATGACCTTGCGGTTGACCATGCCGCTGCCGAGCAGCTCCATCCAGCCATGACCCGGCGCGTCGCCCGAACCGCCAAGGACCCGCCGACTCTTGCCGTCGGGCCCGCTGACCACAGCGAAGCCCACGTCCACTTCCACCGAGGGTTCGGTGAAGGGGAAGTAGGACGGGCGCAGGCGCAGGACGATGTCCTCGCGCTCGAAGAAGGCCTTGAGGAAGGTTTCCAGCGTCCACTTGAGGTGGCCGAGGTGAATGCCCTTGTCGATCACCAGGCCTTCGACCTGGTGGAACATCGGCGTGTGGGTGGCGTCGGAATCCGAGCGATACACGCGGCCGGGCGCGATGATCCGCAATGGTGCGCCCTCCTTCAGCATGGTGCGGATCTGCACCGGGCTGGTGTGGGTGCGCAGGAGCATCCGGGTGCCGCCCGGGCCCTCATCCGGGAAGTAAAAGGTATCGTGCATCGCGCGGGCCGGGTGGCTTTCCGGCATGTTGAGCGCGGTGAAATTATGCCAGTCATCCTCGATCTCCGGGCCGGAGGCGACCGCGAAACCAAGGTCGGCGAAGATTTCGGCCAGCTCGTCCATGACCTGGCTGACCGGGTGGACCGACCCGCGCGGGGCTTCCGGTGCGGGCAGGGTGAGGTCCACCGTCTCGGCGGCAAGGCGCGCGTCGAGCGCGGCCGTTTCCAGCGCGGCCTTGCGTTCGGCGAGACCCTCTGTGACGCTCTCGCGCAAGGCGTGGATCTGCGGACCTTCGGCTTGCCGCTGCTCGGGGCTCATGCCTCCCAGCGTCTTCAACAGAGCCGAGATCGAGCCCTGCTTGCCAAGGAATTCCACCCTGAGTTTCTCGACACCATCGAGATCCTGCGCCTCGTCAATGCGCGCGAGCGCCTGCTGTCCGGTTGCCGCGTAGTCCACTTGCTTCCAATCCGCTGAACGTCCGGCCCGCCCTTTAGGGACTGGACTGCGCGCCCGCAACCGTGGCCGCACCGCCAGCCGGGCTGTCCAGCGCCTGGACGGCGCGGCCCGCCACCCGCGCCCGCTCACGCATGATCGCGCCGATCACCGGCTTGGGCAGCGCGGCATATTCGCGCGGGGTCATGCCCATGAATTCGCGAAAGTCGCGCACGAACTGGGCCTGATCGTGATAGTGCCCGTCAAGCGCGCCGATCCATTTGAGCGAGGGATCTAGCATGTACTGGGCCAGGCTGCGCATGAACCGCTGACGCCGCAGCAGGAGCTTGGGAGTGAAGCCGAATGCATCGGCGGCGATCCGCTCCACGGTGCGCTGGCTGAACCCGGTGCGCGCGGCAAGTTCGCGCGCGCTCGCCACCTCGGGATCGATCAGCGCCGCGTGAAGGGCCAGGATCTGCGCCTCGCGCGGCACGGCGGGACGGACGCGCGCGGTGAAGTGGGCCGCGATCCGCGCGAGTTCCGCCTGCTCATCGGCCACCGGACCGAACAGGCTGCCCGCCAGCTCCGCAAAGCCGGCGAAAGCCGGGTGGGCTTCGCCGTCGATCACGCGGTCAGCCAGAGTGGCAGCCGGCTCCTTGACGAACATGGCCCAGCCCAGGGGCAGAAGGCCGATGCCCCACATCCGCGTGGGTCCGAGCGAGAAGCGCACGGACCGGCTGCTCGGCCCGGTCGCACAGAACCGGACCCGCTCGACCCGATCGCCGTTCGCTCCTTCGGCCACCGGGCAACCGCCCGAGAAAAACCGCAGGTTTGCCCATTCCGGGTGAAGATGGTCGGTTTCTCCGACGTATCTGTCGATCTCGACGAGATAGAAGCTGGTGAAATAGCGGCGCAGGGGCTCCGGCGGCTCGAAAAAGCGCACGCGCACCGGGTCTTGCGATGCGGATTGCCGCTGCTGATCCCTGATGCGCCCTGACACGACCAAAGGGCTATCGCGGCACGGGGGTGGCTGGCAAGCCCGCGTTGGCCTGCTCATCGGAGATGTTACCGAAGCCGACGACAGGCCCGGAAATGCAAAACGGGCGCGGACGGCCAGCGCCCGCGCCCGTTTCGATAGTGCAATCCCGCAGGATCAGGCGGCCGGAAGGGCAGCCTTCGCCTGGGCGATGACGGCGGTGAACACCGCGCCTTCGTTCATCGCGAGATCGGCCATGGCCTTGCGGTCCAGCGCGATGCCGGCCAGCTTGGCGCCGTGAATGAACTGCGAATAGGTCAGGCCCGCTTCGCGCACCGCAGCGTTGATGCGCTGGATCCACAGGGCGCGGAAGGTCCGCTTCTTAACCTTGCGGTCGCGATAGGCATACTGGCCGGCCTTTTCGACGGCCTGGCGCGCAACGCGGATCGTGTTCTTGCGACGGCCGCGATAGCCCTTCGCCTGATCCAGAATGCGCTTGTGCTTGGCTCGGGTGGTAACACCCCGCTTGATACGGCTCATAAGTCAGCGCTCCTCAGTTCAGCCCGTAGGGCGCCCACTTCTTGATCACCTTCGCATCGGCGTCGGAGATCACTTCAGTGCCGCGGTTCTGGCGGATGTACTTGCCGTTGTGGCTGATCAGGCGGTGGCGCTTCCCGGCAACGCCGTGCTTCACCTTGCCGGTGGCGGTGAGCTTGAAGCGCTTTTTCACGCCGCTCTTCGTCTTCATCTTGGGCATTTTCGTCTCCTCGATAGAGACACGTCCGATCTGCCATGGCAGCCCTAGTTGGCCAGGCCGATCATCGATTCCGTGTCAATGAAGGGCGCGCCCCTAGCGGTATGCGGGCCCGAGCGCAAGGGATTCGGCAGGTTCAGCAGTAAGCGACCAGGCCGCCCTCGGCGATGAAGCGGGGGAAATTCCCGTGGGGCAGCGCCACCGCGCCGGGCGGGAGCGGGACATTATAGACATAGGCCTCGGCCAAAATCGCACCCTCGGCCGTGGCTATCACTATGGATTCGCGTCGATATTCCCCGGTGCTTCCGGTGCAGCCCTCATAGGCATCGACATCGGCGAGGAGCCCTGGGGTGAAGCTGGCGAGGCTCTCGTGAACCATGCCGTGGACCGGCGGCGCGGCCGGATCGGGCAGGAGGGCGGGATACCAGCCGCCCGGGTCCGGCAGGGCGTAGAGCCGCCCGTGCGTCGTGGCAGGACGGCCCTTCGCGAGGTGCCGGTGCAACGCCACTGCAACGCGATTGCCCGTGCCCTGCAGCAAGGTGCCGTAGAAGAACAACCGCACGGCCAGCCCTGCTAGGTCAGTGGGCGCAGGCGAGCGCCTCGACCACGTCGTCGAGCCGCGCCGGATCGCCCAGGGCGAGCACCCGGCCGTCCGAGCCGGCGTGGAGCGGATCGCCGTTCCAGTCGCACATCGTGCCCCCCGCGCCTTCGACCACCGGGACCAGGGCTGCCCAGTCATGCAGCTTGAGGTTGGCCTCGCAGACCACGTCGAGGTGGCCGCTCGCCAGCATGGCATAATTGTAGCAGTCGCCGCCCATGACCATCCGGCGGTGATCGGTCTTGGCGGCAAGGCTCATGAAATGGGCCCCGTCGTGGTCGTCGAAATAGTGCGGACCGGTGGTGGCGAGGGTCGCGTCGGCGAGTTGACGGCACAGGCGGGTGCGGGCCGGCTGCCCGTTGAGCGTAGTGGGCCGCCCACTGGCACCAACCCAGCGCTCGCCCAGAATCGGCTGGTCGATCACGCCGAGCACCGGCCATCCTTCCACGACGAGTGCGATCAATGTGCCGAACAGCGGTCGCCCGGCGAGGAATCCGGCCGTGCCATCGATCGGATCGATCACCCAGGAGCGTCCCGACGAGCCGGGGGTCGTGCCGAATTCCTCGCCGATCACCGTGTCGCGCGGCACCTCCGCCATGAGGATGCGGCGGATCGCCTCCTCGGCGGCGCGGTCGGCCTTGGTGACGGGGGTGGCGTCATCCTTGCGCTCGGTCCCGGCATCGCTGCGGAACCACGGGCGAATGGCCTGCGCGGCCGCATCGGCGAGGCGGTGGGCTAGGGCAATGTCGTCGTCGAGCTGCATCGCGCGGCTGTGCCCCGGCGCAGGGGCGGCGGTCAAGCTCTGCCTCGCGGCGCCAACCACCACAATGAGGGGGCCGTAGAACGAAATCCCTGCAGTAAAAGCTTTTACACTTGGTGACGGTCTGTCTATTGTCTGCACAGTCTTCCGCAAGTACTCGGGTCCTGACGGGAGAGATTGAACGGGGTTTTATGCTAAAACGGTCTCGGCCGGCGGTGGACGAGGCGATTGCGCCGGCCAATGGCACTACCCGTGAAGGGCAGCCTATCTCCTACAATCGTGCGCCTGCGCCCGATCTCGCGCCATGGATCGCGCGGTTCTATGTTTCCGACGTGGTTGCCCCGGACAATCATTTGCTTGAATGCGGGCTGTTCAACGATATCGCGATGCTGCGCATCCAGCTCAAGGGCCAATGGACCGCGCTGGCGGCCGATGGCGCCCATGCCAACGGGCGCGCCGCCCTGTTCTTCGGACCGCAAAGTCGCCGGATGCCGGTTGCGGTAACCGGCAGCTTCATCAGCATCGGGGCAGGGCTGCGGCCCGGGACCGGCCATGCGGTGATGGGCGTCAGCGCGGCCGACTTCCGCGATCGCATCGTTCCCTGCGACGCGCTCGGACTGCCCGGCAGTCACGCATTGGACCAGTTGGAAACGGTGAGCGAACCCGAGGCGCGCCTGCGGCTGCTGGAGGATCTTATCCGCGCTATCGTCAGGCAGCCCGGGGTCGCGGAGCCAGATCCGGTAACCCAGCGGTTCGAACTGCTGGCTTTCGCCGATCCTTCGGCCAGCATCGCCGAATTCGCACGCGACTGCGCGATCACCCAGCGCCAGCTGGAACGGATCATCCTGCGCGATTTCGGCATGCCCCCCAAGCAGGTCCTGCGGCGCGCCCGCGCGCTCGACATGGCAAGCCACCTGCGCGGCGTGGCCGATCAGGCCGAGGCCGAGGAACTGGCCCTGCGCTACTATGACCAGAGCCACCTCATCCGCGACTTCACGCAGCTGTTCGGCATGTCGCCCAGCCAATTCGTGGCGCGGCCCCAACCGATCCTGACCCTTGCGCTGGAATCCCGCCAGGCCCGGCGATTGGAACTTCTCGAGCGGGTCCCGCCTGGCGGGCAGCGCCCGTGGCTATAGAATTTATTCCGATGTTGCAGATCAGCCACACCTCTTGTTCCTACAGAACCGGCGATCTCCCGGATTGATGCGCGCAACGGCAGGAACCAGCCGGTTTCCAACCGTTCTGCCGCAGGGAAATAATCCCCCAAGTCTTCGCAACAACGCATATTGCCGTCAGTGGCCTTGATGATTGCCAACAGACCGAACCGTTTGCGCCGGGTGGTTCAGGGAACGTATAAGTAACATCGGCATTGCCAGCGAACCGGCAGATCGCTAGGGAATCTGCCGCATCCACGTCTCACGAGGGGAACATGAAAAAACTCATCCTGCTCTCGGCCGTCGCATCCGCGGCACTGGCCAGCCCGGCGCTCGCGCGCGACAAGACCTGGTACATCGAAGGCGATGCCGGTGCGACCATCGTTGAAAACACCGATGCCGTGTTCTCGACGCCGCCCGCGATCACGGTCGACACCAAGACCGGTTATGATTTCGGCGGGATCGTCGGTTACGATTTCGGCCTGTTCCGCCTCGAGGCTGAAGCCAGCTATCGTCGGGCCGGGATCAAGTCGACCACGACCGGCAGCACCGTTCTGACCAACTCAACCACCCCCGCCGTCAGCGGCAAGGTCGACGCCCTGGCGTTCATGGCGAACGCGCTGATCGACATCGGTCCCGACGACGGCCTGCAGGGCTTCATCGGCGGCGGCGTGGGCGTGGCCCGGGCCGGCGTGAAGGCGCTGACCGGCGCCACCGTCGATGTTGACGACACGGACTCGCGCTTTGCCTGGCAGGCTCTGGCCGGCGTGCGCTACCCGCTCAGCAACAATGTCGATATCGGGCTGAAGTATCGCTACTTCAACCAGACCGGCATCAAGATGCAGGACGTGACGGGGGATCCGTTCTCCACCAAGATCCGCTCGCACTCGCTGATGGCGACCCTGGCGTACAACTTCGGCGCGGCTCCGCCGCCGCCGCCCCCGCCGCCTCCGCCGCCCCCGCCGCCGCCTCCCCCACCGCCCCCGCCGCCTCCGCCGCCTCCGCCGCCGGTGTGCAACAAGGGTCCGTACATCGTGTTCTTCGACTGGGATAAGTCGGACATCACGCCAGAGGCCGCGACGATCCTCGACAGCGCGATCACCGCTTACGGCAACTGCCAGAGCGTTCCGATCATGCTCGCGGGCTATGCTGACCGTTCGGGTACGCCGAAGTACAACCTCGGCCTCTCGAACCGCCGCAACGCCTCGGTCCAGACCTACCTGACCGGCCACGGCGTGCCGGCCGCCGCGATCACCGCGCAGGGCTTCGGCGAAGCCAACCCGCGCGTGCCGACCGCCGACGGCGTCCGCGAACTGCAGAACCGCCGGGTGGAAATCACCTACGGTCCGGGTTCGGGCATGTAATCAGCGCGTTAGCGTTGAACCAGAATTGGGGGCCGGAGCAATCCGGCCCCTTTTTCTTTGCCGGTCCCCTGTGCGCCCGCGGAGGAGCGGGTTCGGCCCGGGATGCCAGCCCATCCATGCTAATGGTGGAACGAACCTTCACGCTGCCGACAATTGCGATAGCCTTTGCCCATCGCCCAATGGGCCAACTAATCGGGAAGGATCTGCAACATGACCGAGAAACCGCTCAAGGTCGGCATCGTCAGTGGCAATTTCGGCATGTATGCCCACAAGCCCGGCTGGGAGGCCTGCCCGGGCGTGGAAGTGGCTGCGGTCTGCACCTCGCGCGAGGAAACGGCACGGCAGGCGGCGGCGCAGAACGGCGTGCCGAAGGCCTACTGGAATCACGCGGAGATGGCCCGCGACCCGGACCTCGACATCATCGTGATCGGCACCAAGCCGAACCTGCGGCGCGAAATGGTGCTGGAAGCGATCCGCAACGGCAAGCACGTCTTCGCCATGGCGCCATTCGCCGCCAACCTCGAGGCAGCACGGGAAATGCGCGACGCGGCGCGGGCGGCGGGCGTGGTGGCCGCGGTGGATTCAGTCATGCCCTGGCACGGCGCCAACCGCTTCATTCGCGACGAGCTCGTCTCGGGCCGGGCCGGCAAGCCGATTTCCGTCGAGGCCAGGTTCGTCATCAACCTGTTCAACGGCAATCCCAACGGCGATTACTGGCAGTGGTTCGGCACTCGCAGCAATGGCGCCTCGGCGGTTCGCAACTTCGGCACCCACACCCTGCACCTGCTGGTCTACCTGCTCGGCGAGGTCGAGGCCGTATCGGCCCTGACCACCACGGCGCTGAAGGAATGGCATTCCGCCGATGGCACGATCAGGCGCTCGCAGGTGGATGACACGGCGCAGGTCCTGCTGCGCTTCGCCAACGGCACCATGGGCACGATGACGCTGGCCTGGTGCTCCGCTCCGATCAGCGGCTGGCGCATGGAGCTCATGGCCGAGCACGTGAGCTACCGCACCGAAGACCCCGGCTATTTCCCCACCAACGCGGACCTGCAGCTGTTTCGCGGCGAACGGACACAAGGCTTCGTGCCCATGGCCGTCCCCTCGGCCTACCCTTCAGTTCCAGATGAGCGGTTCCGCACGGCACTTGGCGCCGCCCAAGCCTGGGACATTGCCCAGGCGGCGCAGGACTTCGTCCGCGCGATCCGCCTTGGCGGCGCCCCCCTGCCCGACTTCGAGACCGGCTATCACGTGGAGGCCGTCCTCGAAGCGATCAGCCGCGCCAGCGAGCAACGCCGCTGGATCAATGTGGCCGAGGTCGCGGCGGGCGGCTGATCGCCGCAGCCCGGAGCCATCCTCGGGTCAGGACCCCTAGTCGAACAGACTGGATACGGAGCTCTCGTCCGCGATCCGTCGCATCGCCTCGCCGATCAGCGGGGCGATCGCGATGACGCGGACGCGATCGCTCTCCTTGGTGGCATCGGTCGGCTGGATGGTGTCGGAGATCACCAGTTCCTTGAGCGCCGATGCATTGACCCGGCTGACCGCCGCGCCGGAGAGGACGCCGTGAGTGATGTAGGCGGTGACCGAGGCGGCGCCGGCATCCATCAGGGCCTGGGCCGCGTTGCACAGGGTGCCGCCCGAATCGATGATGTCGTCGATCATGATGCAGGCACGGCCCTTGACCTCGCCGATGATGTTCATGACCTCGGACTGGCCGGGCTTGTCGCGCCGCTTGTCGACGATGGCGAGCGGGGCGTTGTCCAGCCGCTTGGCGAGGGCCCGGGCGCGAACCACGCCGCCGACGTCGGGCGAGACCACCATCAACGGCTGGCCGCCATAGCGCGCCTGGATGTCGGCAGCCATGACCGGGGCGGCATAGAGATTGTCGGTCGGGATATCGAAGAAGCCCTGGATCTGGCCGGCGTGGAGATCGACCGCGAGAACGCGGTCGGCCCCGGCCGTGGTGATCAGGTTGGCAACCAGCTTGGCCGAGATTGGCGTGCGCGGGCCGGGCTTGCGGTCTTGCCGGGCATAGCCGAAGTAGGGAACGACCGCGGTGATCCGCTTGGCCGAGGCGCGGCGCAGCGCATCGATGCAGATCAGCAGTTCCATCAGGTTGTCATTGCAGGGATAGGACGTGGACTGGACCACGAACACATCCTCGCCGCGCACGTTTTCGTGAATCTCGACGAAGACTTCCTCGTCGGCGAAGCGGCGCACGCTGGCTTCGGTGAGCGGCAGCTCGAGATAGCCCGCAATCGCCCGTGCGAGGGGCAGGTTGCTGTTGCCGGCCATGATCTTCATGCGCGATTCCCTTCCGCCGTATCCACGAGGGGCTCCTAGCGGAGGGTCACGCAATTGCAACATTGGCGGGCCCCGCGGCGGGGAAAAACCGCCGGTATCCTGGCCCCCACGGACGCCGATTCCATGCCGCAGGCCCCCGAGGGCGCCGCGGACTTATTTGCGGCGGTGTTCCCCGGCCACGCGGCGGACCGTGCCTGACGACGCGCGCATGACAATCGATTCGGTGGTGAGCATGCCGTTCTTGTGGTGCTTGACGCCTTTGAGCATCGAGCCGTCGGTGACCCCCGTGGCAGCGAAGATGCAATCGCCCTTGGCCAGTTCGTCGCGGGTGTAGATCTTGTCGAGATCGGTAATGCCCCACTTGCGGGCGCGGCCCTTCTCGTCATCGTTGCGGAAGACGAGGCGACCATTGAACTGTCCGCCGACGCAGCGCAGGGCCGCCGCGGCCAGAACGCCTTCCGGCGCGCCGCCCTGACCCATGTAGAGGTCGATATTGGTTTCGGGATCGGTGACCGCGATCACGCCCGCCACGTCGCCATCGCCGATAAGCACCACGCCGCAGCCGAGGCCGCGCAGTTCCCCGATCAGTTCGGCATGGCGCGGGCGATCGAGCACGCAGACCATGATTTCCGAGGGATCGACGCCCTTGGCCGCGGCGACGGCGCGGACGTTTTCGCTGGGGCTCTTGGCGAGGCTGATGATCCCCTCGGGGTAGCCGGGTCCGACGGCCAGCTTGTCCATGTAGACGTCGGGCGCGTTGAGCAGGCCGCCTTCTTCCGCCACGGCGAGAACTGCCAGCGCATTCGGTCCGGCCTTGGCGCAGATGGTGGTGCCTTCGAGCGGGTCGAGCGCGATGTCGATGCGCGGCCCGGTGCCGATGGCGGCACCTACCTTCTCGCCGATATAGAGCATCGGAGCCTCGTCGCGTTCACCCTCGCCGATGACCACCGTGCCATCCATATAGAGCTCGTTGAAAGCCGCGCGCATGGCTTCCACCGCCGCAGCGTCGGCGGCCTTCTCGTCACCCCGGCCGATCAGCTTGGCCGCGCCGATGGCGGCCGCCTCGGTCACGCGGACCATTTCGAGCACGAGGACGCGGTCGAGCACCTTGCTGGCGGGGGTATCGGTCATGGGGAATCCCTGTTCTGCGCGAGTTCGCCGCCCGCTTAGACAGGGGATCGGGCGCTGTCGAGTGCCGCGCCCCACTTTGCGCATACGAATGCGAGGCGCCGCGGTCGCGGAGCAAAGCGCTCCGCCGGTGCGCTCAGTGGCCGAGGATCTGCATGACCAGCGGCGGGCTCGACAGGCTGGGCGAACCTTCCAGCAGGCGCAGCGCCTCGGTAACCGCGCTTTCCGGGCCTTCGTGGGTGACCAGGGCAACCAGCACTTCGCCATCCACCCCGGTGCTGCCCTTCTGGATCAGGCTTTCGATCGAAACCCCGGCGTCGCGCATGGCCGCGGTGATCTCGGCGAGAACACCCGGTCGGTCGGCAACGATGAAGCGCACATAGGCGCGGCCTGTGCGATGCCCGGTAGACGCGCGGTCCAGGGCCTCGAGTTCGGCGACAGGCACGGAGAATGGCGCACCGATTTCGCCGCGGGCAATGTCGATGAGGTCGGCCACGACGGCGCTGGCAGTCGGCCCATCGCCGGCACCGGCGCCCTGGAACAGCAGCCGGCCCGAGAAATTGCCCTCCGCCACGACCGCATTGGTCGCGCCGTCGACGTGGGCGAGCGGATGGTCGCAAGGCACCAGGTGCGGCTGGACGCGCTGGAACAGGCGCGGGACCGGACCGCTGTGATCAGGCTCGGCCATGCCGATGAGGCGGATCACGTAGCCGAGCGAATCGGCCTGGGCGATATCGGCCGCGCGCAGGCGCGAGATGCCGGCCGTGTCGACACCGGCGAAATCGATCTTCGCGCCGAAGGCAATGGCGGCCAGGATCGACAGCTTGTGGGCGGCGTCCGTCCCCTCGATGTCGAAGGTCGGATCGGCCTCGGCGTAACCGCGGCTCTGCGCCTCGGCCAGGACATCGCCGAAGTCGCGCCCGGTATCCTCCATGGTCGATAGGATGAAATTGCAGGTGCCGTTGAGGATGCCGTAGACCCGCTCGATGGCGTTGGCGGCGGCGCCCTCGCGCAGGCCCTTGATGACAGGGATGCCCCCCGCCACCGCCGCCTCGAACTTGAGCGCGACCCTGGCTGCTTCGGCCTTGGCGGCGAGTTCCAGGCCGTGGTGGGCGATCATCGCCTTGTTGGCGGTGACCAGGGCCTTGCCGGCTTCTATGGTCGTGCGCGCGCAGGCGAGCGCCGGGCCATCCGACCCGCCGACCAGTTCGACCACGACGTCGACATCAGGCCGCTCGCCCAAGATGACCATGTCATCTTCCCAGGCGTAGGGGGCAAGATCGACGCCGCGCTTCTTGGTGCGGTCGCGCGCCGAGATCGCCACGATCTGCAGGGGACGGCCGGCGCGGCGGGCGATCAGTCCGGCGTTGGTCTCGAGCAGGCGAATGACGCCAGCCCCCACGGTACCCAGCCCGGCAAGCGCAATACGAAGCGGTTCGGCCATGTTCATCCCTTTCGGGCCCCGTGCGGCGGCCCCGTTCGGGGTGGGGCCCTAGGACACGGCGCGGCGAAAGGCCAGAGGCCGCGATGCTCTTCGCCCGAGGCAGCGAAAGGGACGGTCAGCTGCGGCTGCGCGGACAGACCCCTAGCGATTCGCGAACCATCCGGTAATCGGCCGCCGCCTGCGCGCTGTCGGCGGGCGTTGACGAAACATTGGCGCGGGGCGGCAGACTGGCCGGAAGGAAACAGGCGAGGCGATACCAGGCGAGCGTCTCCCGCGCAGGCGGTTCGCCCGTGGAATCCAGCACTTCGGAGAACGAGGCGCTCCACCGCGCAGCCCTGCCCGGCTGGTGAACGACGGTGATCGAGGCGGGTTCGCCATTGGCCGCGCTGAGGAACAGCTGGGTCTCACCCTCGCCGGCAAGCGTTCCAGGCACGTAGATCGCCTCGCGCACCCCAGTGATCCGTCCGGGCGCTCCGGGGGCCAGCAGATCGGCGAGGATGGCTTTCAACCGCGATTCAACCGCTTCGTCCCACAGGATCTGGGCGTCTGGCGCAACCAGCTGGAGTTCCCCGGGCCGCTCGGCCAAAGTCCGGGCAAAGAGGATCACCCCGCGCTTGGCCAGACGCGGCAGCTTGGGCGGCTTGCCTTTGGCATCGAGCGGCACGTCGACCAGATAGCGCAGCGAATCGGCTGGAAGCGGAGGACCTGCGAGCAGCGCCAGCGGCCGCGCCTCGACATACATGCGCACCCAGCCCGGGCGCACGCCCGGCGCGCGGGCAGGTTCGACCGGCACCACCTTGCGGATCATGACATGGAGCACGCTGGGCGAATGATCGGCCAGGTCAACCAGGTCGGCATAGGTCAGACTGTTGGCCGCGAAGCCCTGCGCGGGCGGCGGAGCGAGGGTGGGCGTCCCGCCCGCTCCCGGGCCGGAGACCGCAGAATCGGCGGGTTGTGACAACAACATACTCGCTGCGCAGAGCATTCCGGCGAGGGACTGGAGGTGGATGCCGGGGCTGCGGCGTTTCATGTGGCTGACTCCAAGTTCGCGGGGACCGACAAGCACATTTGTGCGTAGTTCACATCAAGCAGTTGGTTTTGATATTAATGGTTGTGAATTGCAGGTTAACCCGAGGCAAGGGGGCAATCTGCCGTTGCGTGGGTGGCAGTCCGACGCTAAAGCTCACGCAAAAGTGGCACGCCCGGTCAGGGCGGCCCAATCCGCGTCCGCTCGGGCAAGGGGGTCCATGCGGCGCCCCGGACCGACCGGCAGGGTGGAAAATTAAGAATTCCGGGTTCGCGCATGGCGACATGCGAGGGCCGGGTTGCCCTGGTTGTTCGGGGCCCTGAAATGGAGTGATGCGTCTGAATGGCTTACGCTGACCAATCGATGAGCGGTAGCAAGATTACCGCACTGATCATCGTAGCATTGATTCACGTCGTCGTCGGTTATGCCTTGGTCACGGGCCTCGCCTATTCGGCGGCGAAGCAGATCCTGAAAAAGGTTACGACGGTAGACGTCAAGGAAGAGGAAAAGCCGAAGGAGCCGCCGCCGCCGCCGCCGAAGGTGGTTGCGCCGCCGCCGGTCGTGGTTCCGCCGCCGAAGGTCAACGTCGCGGTGTCCGCGCCGGTGATCGACGTGGTCCCCGTGGCTCCGCCGCCCCCGCCGCCTGTGCTGGTGCCGCCCGCCCCGGCCGCGCCGCCGCCGCCGCGGTTCACCCCCAAGGGTGCCGCGCCCAAGGGCAACCCCGGCAACTGGGCGACCGCCAACGACTATCCTTCGCGCGCCCTGCGCGAAGAGCGCGAGGGCACGACCGGCTTCCGCGTCACCGTCGGGCCCGATGGCCGGGTGACCGATTGCCAGATCACCAGCTCGAGCGGCAGTCCGGATCTCGACCAGACCGCCTGCGAAAAGATCCGCCAGCGCGCCCGGTTCACGCCCGCGACGGATGGTGAGGGCAACCCCACCTCGGGCACCTATTCCAACCGCGTCCGCTGGGTGATCCCGAAGGACTGATCATTTTTCCGGGCCGGCCCAAGCGCGGCCCGACACCCACCTTATTCTTGAGAGGACTATCGCATGCTTATTGACCTTCTTGCCGCTGCCGCGAACGCAGCCCCGCAGAACAAGTTCGGCTTCAAGGAAGCGCTTGAGCAGGGCGGCTTCATCGCCCAGGCCACCGTCGTCATCCTGGGTATCATGTCGTTCGGTTCGTTCTTCATCCTGTTCACCAAGTGGTTCGAGCAGAGCAAGATCCTGAAGCAGGGCGGCGATCTGCGTACGGGCTTCTGGCGCGCCGGAAGCATCAAGGAAGGCACTGCCAAGCTCGAGAAGAACAGCGCATGGCGCCAGATCGCCGAAGACGGCCTGGCCGCCGAGGAGCAGCACTCGAAGATGGCCCAGGCCACCGACGCGCATGACTGGCTGGTCGGCTCGCTGACCCGCTCGGAAGCCTCGATCAACGCCCGCCTCGCCTCGGGCCTGCCGTTCCTCGCGACCGTGGGCGCCACCGCGCCGTTCATCGGTCTGTTCGGTACCGTGGTCGGCATCTACCGCGCGCTGATCGCCATCGGTCTCGCCGGTTCGGCCTCGATCGACAAGGTCGCCGGCCCGGTCGGTGAAGCGCTCATCATGACCGCGCTCGGCCTGCTGGTCGCCGTCCCCGCCGTGCTTGCCTACAACTACCTCCAGGCCCGCAACAAGCGCATCGCCGAGCAGCTCCAGAGCTTCGCCACCGACGTTCTGGCCAACATCAACTCGAACGGCGCGATCAAGCCTGCCGTTGTCCCCGCGGCTGCGGCCAAGGCCGCTCCGGCCAAGCCGGCCGCTGCCCCGGCCAAGCCGTAAGCAGCACTGCCGTCAGTGGGACTGCCTCGCGGCAGTTCCACCCGGCCGGTCAGGAAGCGAACCGCGGCATGCCGGTTCGCATCCTTACCGGGCCCGATTACAGGATAGGATGTAACTCATGGCCATTTCGATGGGCGCCGGCGGCGAAGAAAAGCCGATGTCGGACATCAACACGACCCCGTTGGTGGACGTGATGCTGGTGCTGCTGATCATCTTTCTCATCGCGGTTCCGGTCGCGATCCAGCAGATCGAGAAGCTGCGTATTCCGATCATGGTCTCGCAGGAATCGAAGGACAAGGTCGAGAACCTGCTGCTGAGCGTGACCACCACCGACGAGGCCGGCCGCAGTGCTGGCGACCCGGGATATGAAGGTGCCTCGCGCAACGGCGAATGCCGCATCTACTTCAACAACATCACGCCGGTCGATTCGGCCGAGCTGCGCGACCTCGCGTACAAGCGGCTCGACACGATCGTGAAGCGGGAAGGCGGCCCGGAAGCTCTGCGCGCCAATCCGGAGAAGGTTCCCCAGGTGCACATCCGCGGCGACGTCAACGCCCCGTGGCGCTGTGTGGCCGGCGCCATCTACAACGTGCAGATCTCGGGCTATCCGACCGTCGGCTTCATCTCCAACCCGGTCGACCCGAACGGCTGACGCACAAGCTGCGCCAACCGTTATTCAGGAGTAAGTTCCCATGGCAATGTCAGGCGGCAAGGATGATGGCTCGCCGATGATGGAAATGAACACGACGCCGCTCATCGACGTCATGCTCGTGCTCCTCATCATGTTCATCATCACCATCCCCGTTGCTACCCACGCGGTGAATATCGACCTTCCGTCGCCCAATCCGCCGCCAAACAACATCAAGATCGACACGATCAAGAACAAGGTCGTGCTCACCTACGACAACAAGGTGCTGTGGAACGGGCAGCCGGTGAACAACGGGCAGTTCGTGGCCCTGCTGCAGCAGACGCTGCAGATGAAGCCGGAACCGGAACTGCAGTTCCAGCCTGAAGCCGGCGCCAGCTACGAGCTGTCGGCCGCGGCCCTGAACATCATCAAGGCCTCGGGCGTCAGCAAGTTCGGCTTCGTCGGCAACGAGCAGTATTCGGAATTCGGCAAGGCGCCCAACGCGCCCAAGGCCACGCCGTAAGCTGCTGGCGACAGACCTTTCAAGAACAGGGGGCGGAGCGATCCGCCCCCTTTTTTGTGGACGAAGCTGGCCGCGCCGCGCCGTTTGACGTTACAGTGACCACGTTTGCCGGACCGGTCAGTCTCCCTCGGTTTCCGCCTCTTCCATCCGCATGGCCTCGCCAGCCAGGCTTTCAGCCTCGAGCAACAGGTCCTCGTCGGCAGCACCGGCAGGCAGGCTTTCGCGACCGATCATGACCAGCACCGGGACGGCCAGGGGCGAAACCCGGTCGAGCCGGACGTGGACGATCTGCTCAGCCGCGCGTTCGAGCACGTCCGCGACGCGGCCGACATCGGTGAGCCGGGTGCGCGCATCGGCCCAGGCAGCTTCGATCAGCAGGTGATCGGGCTCATGGCGGCGCAGCACGTCGTAGATGAGATCGGTCGAGAACGTGACCTGGCGGCCCGACTTGCGTTTCCCCGGGTGCTGCCGCTCCACCAGCCCACCGATCACGGCGACTTCCCGGAAGGCCCGGCGCAGCAGGTGCGAATCCTCGACCCACGCGATGAATTCGTGAGTGAGGATATCGGGCGAAAGCAGCGGCGCCGGATCCTCGATCGGCTTGAGCCCCCAGACGCCGAGCGCGTAGTCGTTGGCGACGAATCCAAGGGGGCCGAGGCCAAGCTCTTCCATGCGGCGGGTGATGAGCATGCCGAGCGACTGGTTCGCGTTCCAGCCCTCGAAGGTGTAGATCACCGAATAGTGTCGGCCGTGGTGGGGGAAGCTTTCGACCAGCAGTTCGCCCGGCCCGGGCAGGCGCGAGCGCCAGTCCTGCACCTCGAGCCATTCGCGCACATCATCGGGGAAGCGCGACCACCCGGCGCGGTCGACCAGCAGGCGGCGGACGCGCTCGGCGAGGTGGGTCGAGATCGGGATTCTCGCGCCCATGTAGCTGGGAATCATTGCCGCCTTGCGCGCCGCGCGCACTACGAGCTCGAGATCGCGGACCGATTCCACTTCGAGGTCCATCCCGGCGAAGCGGAAGGTATCGCCCGGGGAGAGGCTCGCCCCGAAGGCTTCCTCGACCCGGCCCAGGGACTTGCCGTTGCGGAAGCGCACGTCGAGCATTTCGGCATCGACGATGATCCCGGCGTTAAGGCGGTGGCGGTGAGCCTGCTCGGGGTGGGCTAAGCGCCAGGTACCGTCCTTCGCGCGGACAATGCGCTGGAAGCGGTCGTAAGCCCGGAGCGCATAGCCGCCGGTCGCGACGAAGGCGAGGACGCGGGCCCAGACCGCCTCGTCGACCCAGCTGTAGGCCTCGGCGGAGCGGACCTCGGCCAGCAGCTCATCCTCCGCGAAGGGGCCGGCGCAGGCGCAGGCCATGACGTGCTGGGCCAACACATCGAGCGCGCCGGGGCGGAAGTCCTCGCCATCGCGCTGGCCGGCGAGCGCAGCTTCGCGGGCGGCCATGGCTTCGAGGAATTCGAAGCGGTTGCCCGGGACGAGGAGGGCCTTGCTCGGGCAGTCCAGCCGGTGATTGGCCCGGCCGATCCGCTGGAGGAGGCGGCTGGAGCCCTTGGGCGCGCCCATCTGGACGACCAGGTCGATATCGCCCCAGTCCACCCCGAGATCGAGGCTGGCGGTACAGACCAGCGCCCTGAGCTCACCTCGCGCCATGGCCCCTTCGACCTTGCGGCGGGCCTCCTTCGACAGCGAGCCGTGGTGGATGCCGATCGGGAGCTTGTCGTCGTTCACGTCCCACAGCAGCTGGAAGATGTATTCGGCGAGGAAGCGAGTGTTGGTGAAGACGAGGGTGGTGCGGTGCTGCCGGATCGCCTGGTACAGCTGCGGCACGGCCCAGGCCGCGGCGTGGCCGCCCCAGGGGACCCGCTCCTCCTGCGGCAGGAGCAGCGCGATCTCGGGCGCGGCGCCGGGTTCGCCTTCGACCAGTTCGACGGAAGTGAGGTCACCAGCCGGGGCGAGCCAGCGGCGGAAGGCTTGCGGGTCGGCTACCGTGGCGGACAGGGCCACGCGCTGGAGGCCGGGCGCGAGGCGGGTCAGGCGGGCGAGGCAGAGGGCCAGCAGGTCGCCCCGCTTGCCGGTGGCGAAAGCGTGGACCTCGTCGATGACGATGCGCCTGAGGCTGGCGAAGAGCTGGGCGCTCTCCGGGTAGCTCAGGAGCAAGGAGAGCGATTCGGGTGTGGTGAGCAGGACGTGCGGCGGCCGGGCGCGCTGGCGGGCCTTGCGGTCGCTCGGGGTGTCGCCGGTGCGGGTCTCGACCCGGAGGGGAAGGCCGATCTCCTCGACGGGGGTGAGGAGGTTGCGCTGGACGTCGTGGGCGAGGGCCTTGAGGGGGGAGACGTAGAGCGTGTGGAGGCCGTCGGGCGGGAGCGGGCCGGCGGAGGGGCAGAACGCGGCGAGGGTCGGGAGGAAGCCGGCGAGGGTCTTGCCGGCCCCGGTATCGGCGACGAGCAGAGCGTGGCGGCCTGCGCGCGCGGCGGCGAGCATGTCGGCCTGGTGGCGGCGCAGGCGCCAGCCGCGCGCGGCGAACCAGGCGGCGAGTTCGGGGGGAAGGTGATCGGCGGAGGGTGGCTCCATGGACCCGATATCGGGCTTGCGCCGGGCCGCCGCAATGGGTGGCGGCAAGGCACTGGTTACTAACGGAAATCGGTTGGGCGCTCTGGGGTTTAGTTGATGAAACCCATGCTGGCGCTGTGCAATGAGCAAATTGTGCCCAGGCGGCTCGGGCACCGGGCTCGGCCACGTACCACGATTGCGCCGCTGTAGGACAGGGCCGCGCCGGGGCGCGCCGGGGGTGCGACACCTGACGGATGGCCAAGGCAACGCGGCGGCGGGCGGGCCGTTGATCAGGAGCAGGCGCGGCGGGTGCTCTTCGCCCGGCGTCGGAGCCTGCGCCGGCAGCGCTGCTGCGCCTGCGGGCGACAACTTGGGAGTGTTTCGATGAACGACCGCACGCAATGGGACGATCCGCGCGGCGAGCGCGGCGGCAGCAACTACCGGCAGGGTTCGCCCCGGTCCGACGAGAATCCGGGGCGCGGCTATGGCAACCAGCAATCACAGCAGGACTGGGACCGGCAGGACCGGAACCGTGGCGGCAGCGGCGGCGGCTCGCGCTCATGGCAGCAGCAGCAGGACTGGGGCGGCCAGAACCGCCAGCAAGGCGCCTGGCATGACGACGACGAGCGTCGCTCCGGCTCCTACCGCGGCAATGAATGGCGCGGCGAGCGCGACTGGGGCAGCCCCAGCTACGGGCAGGGCCAGCAGCAGCAGCGCGAATGGCGCGGATCGGCCGAACGCGAAGGTTTCGGCGGTGGCAGCTATGGTAGCACCTACGGCGGCAACAGTTATGGCGGCGGCAGCGAGATGAGCCGCGACCGCAGCTGGGAACAAGACAGCGGCGACTATGGCTATGCCGAGCGCGCCTGGGGCGGCAGCAGCGACCGCTATCGTTCGCGCCCGACCAGTTCCGGCTCGATGCATCGGGATGAAATCGGGCACCGCGACGAGATGGGCGAAACCACCCGGATGCGGCAGGATCGCGAGATGCGCGAGCGCCAAGACCTGAGCGGCCGCGACGTAGGCGGCCGGCACGGACAGGACTGGTATGCGCAGGACACTGGGCAGGCCGGTAGCCAGAGCTTTGCCGCTGGCTACGGCATGAGCAGCGGCGCCAATTACGACCAGTGGGGCGGCCCTGAGCAGCGGCGCGGCATCGGGCAGTCCTGGGGCCATTCCGGCAGTTCCGAACCAACCTTCGGCCGCGGCTATGGGCCGGACTACGGCCGCAGCGGATCCAGCAGCGGCGACAGGAGCAGCGGTGGCGGCCAGAGCCGGGGCTTCTTCGAGCGCGCCGGCGACGAGATCGCCTCGTGGTTCGGTGACGAGGACGCGGCCCGGCGGCGCGAGGAAGACTATCGCGGCCACGGCCCGAGCGATTACACCCGTTCGGACGAACGCATTCGCGAGGATGTGAACGACCGGCTGACCGACGACCCACGGGTGGACGCCCGGCGCATCTCGGTTTCGGTCGACAAGGGCGAAGTGACCCTGTCGGGCACGGTCGGCAGCCGCGATGCCAAGCGCCGTGCGGAAGACTGCATCGACCGGATTTCCGGCGTTAAGCACGTGCAGAACAACCTGCGGGTGGAAGACAGGAACCGTAGCAGCGGCAGCGGGTCCACGAGCTGGACTGCCGGCGAGGCCGCGACGCACAGCGGTTCCTCAAACCTTGGCGGCGGGAGCGGTGCGGGCTCTGGGTCTGGCAGCACGATCGGTTCGGCCAGCGGCGTCAGCAGCGGGACGGGCGGGCTGAGCGGGAGCCAGGGCACGAGCGGTTCCGGCGGTTCGGCGACGATGGGCAGCGGTTCGAGCGGCGCGGCCGGTTCGAGCACGACCACGCCGGGAGCGACTGGTGGTTCTGCTGGTGCTGGCTCGAGCGGCAGCATGACCGGGGCGAGCGGCTCTTCCGAAGCGGGCAAGACGACGCCGACTTCCGGTGGAACCTCGTCGCAGGGCGCCAGTACCGGGAGCACGGGGTCGAGCGGGTCGGGCTCCAGCAAGACCTGATCTCCATTCGTGAGGTGAGTTGATGACGAAGGGGCGCGGCCGGTGGCTGCGCCCCTTTGGTTGTGTGGTCAGCTGTACGCTTGCTCCGGCCCGGCCCTGCTGCCACACCCGGGGGGAGGAGCGGGTGTGCACAGTGATCTGATCATCGGCGTGGGGCGGGCCGAACTGGCCAATCTCGGGACGGCGCTGGCGCTGGGGCTGCTGGTGGGCGTGCAGCGCGGCTGGGTTCAACGCAAGGCGGCGGCGGGGACGCGGTTTGCCGGGGTGCGGACGTTCGGGCTGTTTGGCCTTGCCGGGGGCATTGCCGGGGTGGCTCAGGGCATTGCTCCGGCGCTGGCTTTCGTGGTGCTGGCGGCGGCGGGGGCGCTGGTGGTTCTCGGCTACTGGCGGACGAGCGCGCCCGGCGGCGATACGGTGAGCGGGACATCGGGGCTGGCCGAGGTGCTGACCATGGCCTGTGGTTACCTCGCCGGAATGGGCGGGCTGGCCGTGGCGACCGTGGCGACGGGGGCGATCGTGGCCGTGCTGGCGCTGAGGCCGGTGCTGCACCGGCTGGTGCGCAGTCTAGACGAGCGCGAGATGCTGGCGATCGGGCGGTTTGCGCTTGTTGCCTTGGTGGTCTTGCCGCTGCTGCCGAACACGCCTTTCGGTCCGTTGGGCGCGTGGAAGCCGCGCCAGCTGTGGCTGGTGGTGGTTCTGGTTTCGGGCTTTTCCTTTGCCGGTTACCTGGCCGCCAAGTGGATGGGACCGGCAAAGGGCCTGCTGGCCATGGCCGCAACCGGGGCGCTGGTCTCGTCCACCGCGGTGACAGCAGCCATGGCCGGGCGGCACCGGGCGGGCGAGGATAATGCCGACCTGCTCAACGCCGCCGTGGCGCTGGCTTCGGCGGTGATGTTTGGTCGCGTGATGGCGCTCACGGCGGGGCTGGCGGGGTTTGCCCTGCCCACGCTGGCGGTGGCCGCCGTGCCGGGTATGGTGGTGAGCCTTGCTGCTGCGGCCTGGCTGCGCCGACGGGCTGGTGCGCCGGCCCGGGCAAGCGGGGCGGTGGAGGTGCGCAATCCGTTTGACCTGGCCCCGGCGCTGCTGATGATGGCCATGGTCATGGCCTTCACCCTGGCGGCGCGGTGGGTGCTGGCCGGCTATGGCGACCGGGGCCTGGCCGTGGTGCTGGCGATCACCGGCACGATCGACGTCGATTCGGCGATCATCACCATGGGCAGCCTGCCGCCGGGCACGCTGGCGGCGCGGGTCGCGGGGCTGGTGCTGGTGCCGCCGGTGGTGCTCAATTCGCTGTTCAAGGCCGGGGTGCTGGTGAGCGTGGGCGGCTGGCGGCGGGCGTGGCCGGGGGCGGCGGCCTTGCTGGCGAGCGTGGTGGCGGTGCTGGTGGGGGCCGGGGCGGTCTGGTCGGCAGGGTAGTCAGGGGCTCGCGCGGATGACGCGCGCGGTGCGGAGGTTGCGCGGCGTTCGCCAGCGGCGTTCCGGCGCCTACAGCTGTCTGTCGGGCTGGGCCACCAAAGCGCTCGCTGACAGCACCCTCTAGTCCTTTTCGGCGACCTGCGACGGGTCCGGAGAGGGCGGCGATCCGCCTATGTAGACCTCGGTGCCAATGTCCGTCATCGCGAACAGCCTGGCGGCGAACTTCGTCGGCAGGCGGATGCAGCCGTGCGAGGCCGGGTAGCCCGGCAGTGGCTCCCCGCCGTGCATCGCGATGCCGTAGTTATCGATGCGCTGGGCATAGGGCATCGGCGCGTTATCGAACTTCTTCGAGCGGTAGGTGCGGCTCTTGGCCAGCACCGAGAAGATGCCGGGAGGGGTTATGTAGCCTTCACGCGCTGTCGAGGTCGTTGCCACGCCGACCAGCTGGTCATTGTCGTAGGCGTAGACCAATTGATCCCCCAGGCTGACCACCACGCGGGTGACCTCCCTGGTGCCGTCCTGCCACAGGAATTGCCCATCGTTGAGGTGGTCGCTTCCGAATGTTTCAAGCATATCATCGCGCGCGCTCTGCGCGGCCATGGTGGCTTTGGCGACGGCCGCGGGAGATTCGTCGTCAAGGGCTTGCACGGGAGACGGCAGGGCAAGAGCTGTTGCTCCCAAAAACGAGAGACTACGCGGCAGGGACCACACGCGACCTTCCGATCTGGAAAAACTTGTTGTTGGACAGGAAATGGAAGGAGGCGGGAACAGTTCCGCCCCGGCACAGCCTGCGCCCGCATAGGTCGTGGGGGCTGGAGGGGCTTTGCTCCGCAGCGCCGCGCCTGCCGACGCGCCCCCTCCGTCAGCCCTGCGGGCTGCCACCTCCCCACTAGTGGGGAGGATTGTCAGTGGCCGGCCTGGGGGCCGCGTTCGAGGCCGGAGGCGGCGAGTTGTGCGTCGATCTGGGCCATCAGGCGTTCCAGCCCTTCCTCGCTCAGGCTTTCGGCGCGGGCGACGAGGACGTCCTGGGTATTGGAAGCGCGCAGGAGCCACCAGCCATCGGCCGTGTCGACGCGGACGCCGTCGGTGTCGTTGACCGTGGCGCCGGAGGCGGCGAGGCGGGCCTTGACCTCGTCGATCACGGCGAACTTGCGGCTCTCGTCCACTTGGAAGCGCAGTTCGGGGGTGTTGATCATGGCGGGCATCTCGCCGCGCAGCTGGGTGACCGACTTGCCGAGGCGGGCCGAGGCGGCGATCAGGCGAATCGCGGCGTAGAGCGCATCGTCGTAGCCATAATACTGGTGAGCGAAGAAGACGTGGCCGCTCATCTCCCCGGCCAGGGGCGCGCCTGTTTCCTTCATTTTGGATTTGATCAGGCTGTGTCCGGTTTTCCACATAAGCGGCTGTCCACCAAGCGCAGAGACCCGGTCGAATAGAGCCTTGGAGGCCTTCACATCCGCGATGATCGTGGACCCGGGCACCTGGCGGAGCAGATCCTCGGCATAGATCATGAGCAGCTGGTCACCCCAGATCACCCGGCCCTCGCCGTCGATGGCACCGATCCGGTCACCGTCGCCGTCAAAAGCGAGGCCAAAATGGAGGTTCTTTGCCGCGACCAGGGCCTTCAGGTCTGCAAGGTTCTTTTCCTCGGTCGGGTCCGGATGGTGGTTCGGAAAAGTCCCGTCAACCTCGGTGAAGAGCAGATGATGTTGGCCAGGAAGCTTAGCTGTGAGGAGTTCGACGGCGGGGCCGGCGGCGCCGTTGCCGGTGTCCCAGCCGATGCGCAGGTCATCCAGCTGTTCGCGCGCGATGCCGGCCAGCCCTTCCACCAGCCGGTCGACATAGGCAGTGAGGATCTCGCGGCTCTCGGCCTCGCCCTTGCCGTCGAGCCAGTCACCGGCGGCGGCCATGGTCCCCAGTTCAAGGATATCGGCCCCGAAGAACGGCCGGCCCTGAAATACCATCTTGAAGCCATTGTAATTGGCGGGATTGTGGCTGCCAGTTATCTGAATGCCGCCCTGCACGTCTTCCATTGAGGCTTCGGCATAATAGAGCATCGGCGTGGGGCCCATGCCGACGCGGACGACGTCGACCCCCGAGCAGGTGAGCCCTTCCACCAGCGCATGCTCGAGCATGGGCGAGGAGACGCGGCCATCGTAGCCCACGGCGACCTTGGTGCCCCCGGCGCGGCGCAGCAGGGTGGCAAAGCCGCGGCCGATGGCGCGGGCGTCATCCGGCCCGAGCGTTTCGCCGATGATGCCGCGGATATCGTATTCGCGCAGGACCGTGGAATGGAACTGATGGGTCACGCAGGTACTCCGTCTGGAAGCGACCGGACCCAGTAGAGCCTTGCCCTAGTCCGGCGCAAGTTCGGCGAGCAGCAGGTCGCGCGCGGCGTTGGCCTCGTGGACCTGGTCGGATGTGCCGCCGCGATCCGGGTGGACCACGGCGAGGAGGCGCTTGTGCGCCGCGAGTATGTCATTCCGGTTGGCGCTCCGTCCTACCCCGAGCAGGGCGCGGGCGCGCGCCTTGGCCGTCGAACGGCCGGGCCCCGAGGGCAGTTCCCAGCCCATGAGCTGCCATGGCCAGCGGCCCGTGGCGAACCGGCACAGGGCGCTGGCGACGGCGAGATAGAACAGCAGGCGGATCATCGCGCGGCCTCCCGGCTCAGGCTTCGGCGGCCTGCGGCAGGCGCGCCGCCTGGCCCACCGGCGGAAGATTGAGCCCGGCGACGAGCTGGCGCAGTTCCTGGCGGGCGACGAGATGGCTGGTGCCGAGTTCGCCGAGGTGGCCCTTGTCGAGCAGGGTGAGCCCCGAGGGGAACAGCTCGCGGTAAATCACGCGCTCGGACAGGCCCTGCGCCACGCGGAAGCCCACCCGGCGCGAGAGTTCGCCCAGCGCCTGGTCGAGCCGGCGCATGTTGCGCGCCTCGACGTGCTGGGTGCGGTTGCGAACCACGACCCAGTCCATCTCGCGCCTGGCCTCGCGGATCGTCGCCAGGGCGCGCTTCTTGCGGGCTTCCCAGATCAGCTCGGCATAGAACGACAGGCGCCGGACCTTGAAGGTTTCCGGATCGACCTGGCCGATCAGGTCGAAATCGACGAAACTGTCGTTCAGCGGGGTGACCAGGGTATCGGCGGTGACGGCGGCCTGGCGGGCGAAGGGATCGTCCTTGCCGGGCGTGTCGAACAGCAGGTAGTCCGCGCCCTCGCTCATCTCGGCAGCGAGTTCCTCCAGCTGTTCGGCGCTGTCGCCATTGAACACGGCGAAACGGGCCACCGGCAGGTCGATCTCGCGGCGGCGGACCGTTTCGGCGCGGTTTTCCATGTAGCGGTGGAGCGTGCGCTGGCGCGGATCGAGGTCGATCGCGGCGACGCGGGCGCCCTGGTAGGCCAGGGCAATGGCGATGTGAACAGCGGTGGTCGACTTGCCGGTGCCACCCTTTTCGTTAGCGAAGACGATGCGGTGGGGGGCGGGTGCGGTCACAATATCGGCCTCGGCTGAGCGGTCGGGGGTTTGTCGGCGGCGCGCTGGGCCGCTAGGGCTGCACGGATCAGGGTTCTGGATAGCCAGAGTTTTTACGCAAGGGGAAGGCGCCGTGCAAACCGTCAATCGCATTGATCCACTACGGCATGCGGTAGAGGCCCTGCGCAGGGACGGTCCCGTGGCGCTGGTGCCGACCATGGGCGCCCTGCATGAGGGGCACCTGACCCTGGTGCGCGAGGCGCGCAAGGTGGCTGCCAGCGTGGTGGTGTCGATCTTCGTCAACCCGCGCCAGTTCGGCGCCAACGAGGACCTCGACGCCTATCCGCGCCAGCTCGCCGCCGACAGCGCCCTGCTGGAGGGCGAGGGCGTGAGCCTGCTGTGGGCGCCCGAACCGGCGGCGATGTACCCTGCGGGCTATGCCACGAACATCTCCGTGAGCGGGGTGAGCGACGGCCTGTGCGGGGCCAACCGGCCGGGGCACTTCGACGGGGTGGCCACCGTGGTGTGCAAGCTGTTCAACCAGGTGCGGCCCGATTTCGCCCTGTTCGGCGAAAAGGACTGGCAGCAACTCGCGGTCATCCGCCGCATGGCGCGCGACCTCGACCTGGTCCTCCCCACGGCCGATCGGATCATCGGCGTGCCGACCGTGCGCGAGGCCGACGGGCTCGCCATGTCCTCGCGCAATGCCTACCTCACCCCGGCCGAGCGCAGCGCCGCCCCTGCCCTGCCCCGGGCCATGCAGGCGGCGATTGCGGCGATTGGCGGAGGGGCCGAGGTCGGCGGGGCGCTGGCGGCGCTGGAGCAGGACCTGATCGCGGCAGGCTTCGCCTCGGTCGACTATGCCAGCCTGTGCGACGCCGATTCGCTCGCGCCGCTGGCGAGCCGCGGCACCGGCCCGGCCCGGCTGCTGGTCGCCGCCCGGATCGGCAAGGCGCGGCTGATCGACAATATGGCCGCGTGAAAGCGCGAGACCTGTCGGGATTTTACAAGTCAGTTCCGGGGTCGGTCCGTTAACGGCAGTTTTCATCCTGCGGATTTGCGCGTAAATCCGCAAGGCAGACCGGCCGAACAGTGCGGCCAGGCACAGTGGGGGCTGAACTGATGAAGAACGTTATTGCGGGGCTGGCGGCGGCAACCATGCTGGCAACGCCGGCCTTTGCGGCAGACAAGGGCTCGTCAAGCCACCAGCAGGAGCAGCGGGGCATCCAGGAGATCCCGCACTGCACCAAGCGGCTGGGCACGGTCGCCATCGTCGAGCCGGACAACCAGTGGTGGCGCGAGTTCAACCTCGGCAGCCCCGAGGCGATCATCAAGGTCTTCGTCCAGCAGTCGGGCTGCTTTGGCCTGGTCAATCGCGGCCGCGCCATGCAGAGCCGCGCGATGGAGCGGGCCATGGCCGATGACGGCGAACTTCAGGCCGGCTCCAACCTCGGCCGCGGCCAGGTCAAGGCGGCGGACTACTACATCGAGCCCGACATCGTGCAGGGCAACAAGAACTCTGGCGGCACCAACATCGGCGGCATGCTCGGCGGCTTCGGCGGCATGTTCGGGCGCGGCTTTGGCGCGATCGCCGGCGGCATCAACATCAAGAAGAGCGAGGCCAGCGTGACGCTCTCGGTGGTCAACGCCCGCACGACCGAGGAAGAAGCGCTGGTCCAGGGCTATGCCCGCAAGAGCGACCTGAGCTTCGGCGGCGGCGGCGGCGGCCTGTTCGGCGGCGGCACCTTCGCCGCGGCCGGCGGCGGCGGCTACCAGGACACGGCGATCGGCCAGGTCATCGTGCTGGCCTATCTCGATGCCTATACCAAGCTGGTGACCCAGCTTGGCGGCCTGCCCGACAATGCGGCGGCGGCTGCGCCCAAGGCCAAGTAGGCCGGGGAACCGGCGCTGCCGGGCCGGGAGCCCGGATCAAGGGGGTGCGGTTTGACCGCGCCCCCTTTCCTGTTGCGGGGCGCACGGTAGGCTGCCTTTGCCGGAATCGCGCGCAAGCCGCGAGGCGTGGAGAGAGCCGATGCAGCTGAACATCTCGGAGACCGGGCGCCAGAACGTCGGCCGGGTCGATCACCTCGTCTACTGGTACGACAGCCTGGCCCAGCGCGCGGCGGCGATGCGCGAACTGGAAGACCGCTTCGGCGTGCGTGAGTGGCTCGACGTGGGCGAGGTGGAGGGGCACGGAATCCAGGTCGTGGTCGACTGGGGTTCGGGGATCGAGATGCTGTGTCCGGCGGGCGAGGCGGGCGGCAGCCTGCCATCGGACGGCGTGTTGCCTGAGCCGCAAGGCCGGCTCCAGGGCGTGGTCATCGGCGTGGACGACCTCGACGCCGCGGTAGCCCGTGCCGAAGCGGCCGGTGCCGGGACCACCCCGGTGGTCCTCTCCGAGCGGGTCAAGGCCGTCAACGCGCCGCTGTTTTCGGTCGCCCGCGAGGCGATCATCAATCCCGCCGCACTCGGCGGGCTGCCGCTGATACTCGGCGAGTTCGCGCCGCAGCCGGGGACGGCGAGGATCAGGATGGACGATCGTGGCCGGATGTATCCGGGCGGGATCGATCACGTGGTCTTCGCCGTGGCCGACGAGGGCCGGCTCCAGCACATCCGCGGGCGGCTCAGCGAAGTGCTCGGAGTGGACGACTGGGACGACTACGGCACGCTGGAGCCGATCGCGATCCGCGTGATCTATGCGCCGATGGCCGGGATCGAACTGCTCTGTCCCGCGCGCGCCGGATCGATGCTGGACGAACACATCGCGCAGCACGGCCCGGTCTCGCAGCTCAACCAGTGCCTCGGCGTCGCCGATCTCGACGCGGCCATGGCCCGGCTGCGCGGTGCCGGCGGCAGCATCACCGAACTGGCCCTGCCGCCGAGCCCGAGGCGCCGGTGGGCCAGCGTGCGCCAGGCCTCGGGCGCGAGCATCGGCGGCATCGGCACCAGCCTGTGCGAGCGGGTGGCGTCGGGCTTTGGGGCATGACGGTTTTTTTGGGGGAGTGAGTGGAGCGGGTAGCGGGAATCGAACCCGCATAGCCAGCTTGGAAGGCTGGTGCTTTACCACTAAGCTATACCCGCGCGCGGCTGCCCGGTGAGGGCGGCTGGCGAGTGGGGCGCTTGCCACCGGGGTGGGGGCTGAGTCAAGCGGGGAGCGGCCGTAGCCCCGCCAATTGGCGCACACCTCAGTGGCCGGGGAATTCCATCAGGCTGTCCACGATCACTCCGGCGTCGCGCAGGCGGGCGGCGCCGTGGAGATCGGGCAGGTCGATCACGAACAGGGCGCGGCTGACCACGGCGCCGGCCCGGCGCAGCAGTTCGGCCGCGGCGAGAGCCGTGCCGCCGGTGGCGATGAGGTCGTCGATGATGACGACCTCCTGCCCGGGGCGGATGGCCTGGGGATCGATCTCGAGGCGGTCGCGGCCATATTCGAGGGCATAGTCGACCCCGATGGTCGGCACCGGGAGCTTGCCCGGCTTGCGGACCGGCACGAAGCCGAGTTCGAGCCGGGCGGCGACGGCAGCCCCGAAGATGAAGCCGCGCGCCTCCATCCCGGCGACGAGCCCGGCGCCGGCCGCCTGGGCGCGATCGGCGAGGTGGCGGACCGTTGCGGCGAGGCCCGGACCATGGCCGATCAGCGTGGTGATGTCGCGAAACAGGATGCCCGGTTCGGGGAAATCGGGAACGGTGCGGACGAGGGATTTCAGTTGGTCGGGGGTCATGGGTGGGTTCCGGTCAGGGGTGGGTATATCCGCTTGCCCACCCCCAACCCCTCCCGCCTGCGGGAGGGGAGCAAGGAGAGGTGGCCCTCCGGCCTGCGGGAGGGACGTGAGGAGTGGTGCCCCGCCCGTCGGTGGGAAGGGCGCAAGGAGTGGTGCCCCGCCCGTCGGTGGTAGCAGAGTATGATGGGGCTCCCCTCCCGCCTGCGGGATGGGAGCCCGTGGGGCGATCTGGCCCAAACGGAAAGGGCCCCCGCATCGTGGTGATGCGAGGGCCCTGATCCTGTGTCATCCGGCGCAGAGCCTCAGTGGCCCTTCTTTTCCGCCCAGATGTTGCGGTAGGCCATGTAGGCGAGGACCGTGGCGAAAAGCAGGAAGCCCAGCACCGCCCAGCCCGTCTGCTTGCGCTTGTCGAGCTTGGGTTCGGCTGTCCAGATCAGGAAGGCCGAGACGTCCTTGGCCATCTGGTCAACCGAGGCCTTGGTTCCGTCGGAGTAGGTCACCTGGTCGTCCGAGGTCAGCGGCTGCGGCATCGCGATGTTGAGGTTCGCGAAGTAGGGGTTGAAGTGCAGGCCTTCCGGGGTCTTCGCCTCGGGGAACTGCTTGAGCAACTCGGCCGGCTGCTGGGCATAGCCCGTCAGCAGCGAATAGACATAGGCCGGGCCTTCGTGGCGCGCCTTGGTGATCAGCGAAAGATCCGGCGGCGAGCCCTGGCCGGCGTAGACGACCGGCGGGAAGTGATCGGTCGGCAGGCCGTCGTGAGTCTTCACCTCGCCGGTGGCGGGGTTGTAGACCGGGACCTGGACCTTCTTGGCGATCGCCTTCACTTCGTCGTCGTTGTAGCCGATGGCCTTGAGATCACGGAAGGCGACTTGCTTGAGCGCGTGGCAGTTCGAGCAGACTTCGCTGTAGACCTTGAAGCCGCGCTGCAGCTGCGCATTGTCGAACTTGCCGAAGGCGCCGTCGGACGCGAATTCGACTTCCTTCGGGTGCTTGTGGAACACCGATTCCACGGTGTGCGGCAGGCCGTCCTTCGAGAGGGCGATGCCGCCGAGCAGCAGCGACCAGGCCAGCGCGACCGTGAAGAACAGCCCGACAAGGATGGAGAGGATGCGGATCATTGGTCTTCTCTCTTTCCGTCTCAGTGGGCCGCGGCCGGAGCCAGGGCCGAGCCTTCGTCCGAACCGAGGACAGCCTCGGTGATGGAGAAGGGCAGCGGAGCCGGGCGCTCGATCGCCGAGACGATCGGGACGATGATCAGGAAGTGGGCGAAGTAGTAGATCGCGGCCAGCTGGCTGATCATCACGTAGGGTTCAGCCGCCGGCGAACCGCCGCAGTACCCGAGGATCGCGGCATCGACCACGAGCGCCCAGAAGAACTTGCGGTAGAGCGGGCGGTACGAAGCCGAGCGGACCGGCGAGCGGTCGAGCCAGGGCATGAAGAACCACACCAGGATCGCGCTGAACATGGCGAGCACGCCCATCAGCTTGGCCGGAACGAAGAAGAAGTCCTGGGTGAAGGCGCGCAGGATCGCGTAGAACGGCCAGAAGTACCATTCGGGAACGATGTGCGCCGGGGTCTGCATCGGGTTGGCCGGGATGTAGTTGTCCGGGTGGCCGAGGCTGTTCGGGAAGAAGAACAGGACCGCGCAGTAGCCGATGAGGAACACGCCCAGCCCGAAACCGTCCTTCGCCGTGTAGTACGGGTGGAACGGGACGGTATCGCTCTCGCTCTTCACTTCGACGCCGGTCGGGTTCGAGGAACCCGGGATGTGCAGCGCCCAGATGTGCAGGATGACCACCGCGGCGATCACGAACGGCAGCAGGAAGTGCAGCGAGAAGAAGCGGTTCAGCGCCGCCTGGTCGGGCGCGAAGCCGCCGAGCAGCCAGGTGTGGAGCGCGTCGCCAACCAGCGGGATGGCCGAGAACAGGCCGGTGATGACCTGCGCGCCCCAGAAGCTCATCTGGCCCCAGGGGAGAACGTAGCCCATGAAGGCGGTGGCCATCATCAGCAGGAAGATCACCACGCCGAGCAGCCAGATCATCTCGCGCGGGGCCTTGTACGAACCGTAGAAGAAGCCGCGGAAGATGTGGACGTAGACGACGACGAAGAAGGCCGAGGCGCCGTTGGCATGCGCATAGCGCATCATCCAGCCCCAGTTCACATCGCGCATGATGTGCTCGACGCTGTCGAACGCCACGCCGGCGTTCGCCGCGTAGTGCATGGCCAGGATCACGCCGGTGACGATCTGCAGGACGAGGCAGAAGCCCGCCAGCACGCCGAAGTTCCACGCGTAGTTCAGGTTGCGCGGGACGGGATAGCCGGCGCCGATGGCGTTGTAGACGAATCGCGGCAGGGGCAGCTTTTCGTCCAGCCACTGCATCAGCGGCGCTTGCGGCTTGTATTCGTTGGCCCAGGGGAAGCTCATGACGGTCTACCTCAGCCGATCTTCACGACAGTGTCGGAGGTGAAAGCATATTCCGGAACCTGCAGGTTCTTCGGCGCGGGGCCCTTACGGATGCGGGCGGCGGTATCGTACTGCGAGCCGTGGCAGGGGCAGAAATAGCCGCCGAATTCGCCCTTCACCTCGCCCTCGCCGGCGCCGAGCGGCACGCAGCCGAGGTGGGTGCAGACGCCCATGGTGATCAGCCAGTTTTCCTTGCCCGGCTTGGTCCGCTCCTTGAGGGTCTGCGGATCGCGCAGGGTGGAAATGTCGACGGCCTCGGCCTCGGCGATTTCCTTCGGCGTGAGGTTGCGGACGAAGACCGGCTGCTTGCGGAACACCGCCTTGATCGCCTGGCCCGAAGCAATCGCACTGATATCGAGCTCGGTCGAGCTTTCGGCGAGAACGTCGGCCGAGGGGGCCATCTGGCTGATCAGCGGGAGCAGCGTGACGACACCGCCGACGCCCGCCGCGCTGACGGCGGCAATGTTGATGAAATCGCGCCGACGCACCCCTTCCCCGTGTTCGGGGAGAACGGCCTCAGTGCCCGCATGGTCTGACATGGTAAACCCTTGCCCTGCTATAACAGGCCCGCAACTGGCGCATTTGCGCCGATCACGAGCCCCAATCCGTTGCGGTCGTGCAACCCGGAGAGCCCCCAAAACGCGCAGACAAGCGGCGCAATTCAGCCGTCCCCGGAACCGACTTGGCGCGCTGATAGACGCGAAACCATGCCCTGCCAACCGCCTTTTTGCGGTGCCGTGACAGCCTTGGCAAGCAGGCCCGGCGATCAGGCCCCGGATCAGGCGGGGGGCAGGGAAATGGCGGAAATCTGCCGCCCATAGGCCGCTTCGTGGCGGTGGGTCGAACGGCGGAAGGAGAAATAGCGGGCTTCTTGCGAATAGGTATCAAGACCAAGCCGCTCCACCGCGCCGATTCCGGCATGGACCAGCCGCCGGGCGAGATAGGCAGGCAGATCGAACTGCCAGTGCGCGGCGCGGCCGGGGGCGAAGCACGCCGCGTTTGCCGGATCGTGGCCAAGGAAGCGGTCGCGGAAGGCGTCGTCGACCTCGTAGCTGGCTCGCGCGATGGTGGGCCCGATGGCGGCGGCGATGCGATCGGGCCGGGCGCCGAGCGCAACCATGGCGGCCACGGCGGCGTCGGTCACCCCGCCGAGCGCGCCTTTCCAGCCGGCATGGGCGGCGCCGACGACCCCGGCGATCCGGTCGGCAAAGAGCACGGGGGCGCAATCGGCGGTGACCACGCCGAGGAGGAGCCCGGGGCGGTCGGTGACGAGGGCATCGGCTTCGGGCCGGGCATCGTCGGCCCAGGGCTCGGTCACGGTCACGCAGGTGGCAGAATGGGTCTGGTAGACCCCAACCAGCCGCGCGCCGGGGGCAATGGCCTGAGCGGCGCGGCGGCGGTTTTCCGCGACGGCGGCCTCATCGTCGCCCGAGCCGAGGCCGACGTTGAGCGAGGCGGCAACCCCGGTGGAGACACCGCCGGTGCGGCCGAGGAAGCCGTGGGGGAAGGCGGCGAGGCCTTCGGCGCGGGCGACGTCGACCGTATCAGCCAAGGCTGCGCATCATCTGTTCGCGGGTATCGCGCGAGAGAGTGGGCACGGCGGCGATCCGCTCCAGCTCGCTGCGCATCATGGCCGCGCGGCCCGGCTCGATCCGCCGCCACCGGCCCAGCGGGGCAACGAAGCGGGCGGCGGTCTGCGCGTTCAGGGGATCGAGTGCGAGGATCAGGTCGGCGATGATCCGGTAACCCTCGCCCGAAGGATCGTGGAAGGCGTGGGGATTGGCGGCGAGCGCCATGTAGAGCGAGCGGACCCGGTTGGGGTTCGCCAGGGTGAAGTCCGCATGATCGGCGAGCGCCTTGACGTGATCGAGCGCATTGGGGTGGAGCGAGCCGGCCTGGAGCGAGAACCACTTGTCCGTCACCAGGGCATTGCCGGCGTGGCGAGCGTGGAAATCGGCGAGCTTTTCGGCGCGCAGCGGGGTTTCGAGGCCGCACAGGACCATCAGCGCGCCCTGCCGGTCGGTCATGTTGTCAGCCGCGTCATATTGCGCGGCGGCGAGGCTCGCGGCCTCGTCCGGGAGACCGGCGGCAAGGTAGACGAGGGCCTGGGTCTTGACCTTGCGCGCGCCGCGCGCGCCGGCCTCGCGCGAATAGGGCACGGCGCTGGCGCGGGCGTGGAGGGCGCGGAAGCGATCGGCGAGGGTCTGGGCGAGCCAGGCCTTGAGGCCTTCGCGCTCCTGCCAGATCGCGGTCGGATCGGCCTCGGCGAACTGTTCGGCGAGATAGCCTTCGCCGGGGAGGACCAGCAGCTCGCCGCGCATGAGATCGTCGAGCGCCCCGTCGTCGAGCACGGCGGCCAGCGCCGCGCCGATGGCCTCGCGCCCGGCGAGGCGGGAGGCTTCGTCGAGCCGGCCGGCAACGGCGGCGACGAGGTGGTGCACGATCAGACTTTGCAGCGCCTCGTAGCGGGCGAAGGGATCGTCATCATGGGCAGCGAGGAAGACGAGATCCTCGGCGCCCTGATCGGCTTCGATCGCGACGGGAGCGGAATAGCCGCGGTTGAGGGAGAGGACCGGACGGGTGGGGCAGCCGGGGAAGGTGAAGGCCGCCTCGGCGCGGTCCAGAACCACCAGCTGCTCGCCGCTGTGCTTGCCGGTGGCTCGGTCGAACAGGGCGAGGCGCAAGGGGATCGGCATCGGCTGCTTGGCGTCCTGGCCGGGCGTTGACGGGACCACCTGGGCGAGATGGAGCGTGGCGACATCGCCCTCATGGCTGAGCCGCGCGGTGACCCTGGGGGTGCCGGCCTGCGAATACCACAGGCGGAACTGCTTGAGATCGAGCCCGGCGCCCTCCTCGATCGCCGTGATGAAATCCTCGCAGGTGGCGGCTTCGCCATCGTGGCGGGCGAAATAGAGATCGGTGCCGGCGCGGAAGCGCTGCTCGCCCGCCATGGTCCGCATCATGCGGATTACCTCGGCGCCCTTGTTGTAAACTGTCGCCGTATAGAAATTGCTGATTTCCTGATAAGAATCGGGCCGGATCGGGTGCGCGAGCGGCCCCGAATCCTCCGGGAACTGGGCGGCGCGCAGGATGCGCACGTCCTCGATCCGCTTGACCGGTTCGGAGCCCATGGCCGCGCTGAACAGCTGGTCGCGCAGCACCGTGAAGCCTTCCTTGAGGGAGAGCTGGAACCAGTCGCGGCAGGTGATGCGGTTGCCCGACCAGTTGTGGAAATATTCATGGCCGATCACGCCTTCGACCGCGTCGTAGTCACCATCGGTGGCGGTGGCGGGATCGGCGAGAACGTAGCGGGTGTTGAAGACGTTGAGGCCCTTGTTCTCCATCGCGCCCATGTTGAAATCCGACACGGCGACGATGTTGAACAGGTCGAGATCGTATTCGCGGCCGAAGGCCTCCTCGTCCCACTTCATCGAAGCGATCAGGCTGGCCATGGCGTGCTGGGTACGGTCCTCGTCGCCCGGGCGGACCCAGATGTTGAGCGCGACCTCGCGGCCGGACATGGTGGTGAAGCGGTCGCTCCGGGCGACGAGATCGCCGGCGACCAGGGCGAAGAGGTAGGACGGCTTCGGCCAGGGATCGTGCCATTCGGCCCAGTGGGTGCCGCTTTCGCCTTCGCCCTTCGCGACGCAGTTGCCGTTGGAGAGAAGGATCGGGAACTGCGCCTTGTCCCCGCTCATCCGCACCCGGTAGACCGAGAGCACGTCGGGCCGGTCGGGATGGAAGGTGATGCGGCGGAAGCCTTCGGCCTCGCACTGGGTGCAGAGCATGCCGTTCGAGGCATAGAGGCCCATCAGGTGCGAATTGGCGGCGGGATTGATGGCGGTTTCGACCGAGACTTCGTGGGCATCGCCTTCGAGATCGATCAGCAGGTCGGGCCCGTCCATGCGCCAGGCATTGCTCTCGCGCCCGTCGATCCGGACCGCGCGCGCGGCGATCCCGTCACCGGCGAGGCGCAGGGGGGCTGCCTGAACGGCGGGGTTGCGGCGGACCGAGAGGCGGCTGGTGACCTGCGTGGCGTCGAGCCCGAGGGTGAAATCGAGCGCGACCTCCGGGATCAGCCAGGCCGGAGCGACATAGTCTTCCCGGCGGATCACCGGAGGATGGGCCGGCGGCGGCGCCGCGTCGGCGGTTTGCGGGTTTTCGGCGGGGGCGGACGGTCTGCTGGCAATATCCATGGCATTCTTCTTAGTGACTGCGCTTCCGATTGCCAGCAGGCGCGCTATGGGAATCGGCGATGCGACGCATGTTTGTCTTCGGAATGGGCTATTCGGCCGGGTTCATCGCCGCGGCGGCCGAGGCGCGGGGGATCGAGGTGATCTCGACCGGGCGGGCCGGCACGCTGTCGTTCGACGACGAGGGCACGGTGCGGCTAGCGCTGGCCGATGCCGATGCGGTGCTCTCCTCGGTGCCGCCCTCGGGGGAGGGGCTCGATCCCGTGCTCGAACGCTATGGTGACGCACTGGGGGGCAAGTGGCTGGGCTATCTCTCCTCCACCGGAGTCTATGGCGATACGGGCGGGGCCTGGGTCGACGAGACGGCGCCGGTAGGCACCGGACGGCGAACCGCTCGCAGCGAATGCGACCGGGAATGGCTGGCGCGGGGCGCGCGGGTGTTTCGCCTGCCAGGGATCTATGGCCCGGGGCGCTCGGCGCTGGACCGGGTGCGCGAGGGGCGGGCCCACCGGATCGCGCCTGCCGATTCCGGGCCGGGGCAGGTGTTCAGCCGGGTTCACGTGGCCGACATCGCCAGCGGGGTCATGGCCGGGCTGGCGGCGGCGCCGGGGGCCTACAACCTCGCCGACGACCTGCCGGCCAGCCAGAACGCGGTGATCGAGGAGGCTTGCCGGCTGCTCGGCCAGCCGGTGCCGCCGCTGCGCTCGCTGGAGGAAGCGGGGCTTTCACCGATGGCGCGGGCGTTTTACGCCGAGAACCGGCGGGTGGCGAACGGCAAGGCGCGGCGAGTGCTCGGCTGGCGGCCGCTCTATCCGACCTATCGCGAGGGTCTGCGCGCCGTGCTGGAAGCCGAACGCTAGCCGCGGGCCCGCATCACGATCAGCAGGCCGGCCATGGCCAGCAGGGCGCCGGAAGCGGCTAGCGGGGTCCAGCGATAGGCCTCGAGCACGGTCGAGATAACCATGGCAAAGACCGGGATCGCGACGTTGACATAGGCGGCCCGCCCCGCGCCGATCCGGCGGATCAGATTTACGTAGAGCGGGAAAGGCACGACCGAGCAGACGATCGCGAGATAGACCACCCCGCCCCAGAACCGGGGCGGCAGGCCGGTCGGCAGGGGACCGCCCTGCACCAGGGCCCAGCCCAGGTTGATCAGGGTGCCGACTGCCATGACCACGGCCATCAGGGGAATGGGCGGGCAATCGCGCACGCCCCGGCTGAGCTGCAAGACCGTGGCAACGGCAACCGACAGCACGGCGGCAAAGCCATAGGCGAGGCCCGACAGGACCGCGGCCCCGGGCGGCGCGGCGCGGTATTCATGAAGCAGGAGCAGGCCGATGCCCAGGACGGCCACGGCTGAGCCGGCGATGAAGCGGCGGTCGACCGGCGCGCCGAACAGCACCCGGGCGAGCAGGGCCGTGGGGATCATGACCAGGGCCATGATGATCGCCATGATCCCGGAGGTCAGCGATAGTTCGGCGCGGTAGACGAACTGGAAATTGAGGCAGAACTGGGTGAGTCCGAGCAGGCCGATCGTAGGCCAGGCGGCGCGGGGCAGGCGCGGCGATTCGCCGCGCAGAAGGGCGAGAACGGCCATGCCCGCGCTCGCCACGATGAAGCGGGCGACCACGGTCCAGCTTGGCTGGGCAAGGCCGATCTGGTCCTTGATGACATACCAGGTGGACGACCATACCGCGACTATGAGGACGAAGGGCACGACGACGCCGCGCGGAATGGCCTTGGCGGTGGGCGGTGAGGCGACGGTCATGGCAGGGAATTCGCATGGCAGCATGGCAGGAACCTGCCCGGGCCGCGCCGGATTGTGCCAAGGCGCGGGAGCGGTCAAGCTGGCGAGCGCATTACAGCGAAAGGATTTTGCGGTGGAAGGGATCGAGATCGTGCGGCTGGACCAGGGGCGCGTCGGGGAATACCACGCCCACATTCCCGGCAGCAGCGAGGTAGCGCGGCTGACCTGGGTGCTGCGCGATACGCCCGCGGGCCCCGTGCGCGTGGCCGAGCACACGCTGGTCCCGCGCGCCTTCGAGGGCCGGGGGATCGCGGCGAGGCTGGTGGATGCCCTGATCGCGGACGCGCGCGAGGCGGGTTTCCGGGTTGAGCCCCAGTGCTCCTACGTTGCCGCGCAGTTCCGGCGCCATCCCGACTGGGCACCGCTTCACGCCTGACGGCGTGGCTCAGCGCCGGCTCAGCCGCCTGCGGTTGGCGGCGACCTTGCCGCGATAGTGCCTGACGCTGGCGCTGGCGACGGCATGGGGACTGCGCCCGAGATCGCCGGTCATCGCCCGCCACTGGAGCAGGGCCGCGCTCTCCAGCTTTTCCTCGACCATCAGCCAGGCCTCGGTTGCAGCGCGGGCATCGAGCATGGACAGGCGCATCAGCCTGAGGCCGATCACCGAGGCCCCTTCCCAGGCCAGCAGGGCACTATCGGCGGCAAGGGACATCCAGCGCGCTGCGTACATCGTTACGATCCGATTCTGGAGCATGGGGGAAATGGTGCTGCTGGGGAGGATTGAACTCCCGACCTCAGCCTTACCAAGGATGCGCTCTACCACTGAGCTACAGCAGCACACCATTTCCGCCGCGCCGGGGCCATGCGGCTCCGGGCGAGGCGGCGCTATTGGCCGCGAGGGGGCGGCTTGTCAAGGCGAACCCTGCTTGCATGAGCGCGGCGCCCACGGCAGGGAGGCGAGCATGGCGAACAAGGCGGAAATGAGCCGGGAAGAACGGCTGGCGGCAAAGCTCCGGGAGAACCTGCACCGGCGCAAGGCCCAGGCGCGGGCGCTCGATTCCGGCGAGGCGGGCGAATCGGGCGAAACCCTTCCCAAACCGGCCCCCAGCCGCTAGGGGCGCTGCAAGTTTGTCTGTCCGCCTGACGGCGGAGGCGGCACCGGCCCGCTCCCCTGCCCGGCCCACCCGGCCAAGCATATTGCCATGGGTGGCCGGGCAGGGGAGCGGGCCGGTGCCGCAAACCTTCGGAGCAAAGAATGCCGCGTCTGATTCTCGTCCGCCACGGGCAAAGCCAGTGGAACCTCGAGAACCGTTTCACCGGCTGGTGGGATGTGGACCTGACCGAGAAGGGCGAGGCCGAGGCCCGCGCCGCCGGGACCCTGCTGCGCGAGAAGGGCATGTTGCCCAGCCTGGCGTTCACGTCCGTCCAGACCCGCGCGATCCGCACGCTGCACCTGGCGCTGGAAGCGGCCGGGCGGGTGTGGATCCCGGAAACCAAGGATTGGCGCCTGAATGAGCGGCACTATGGCGGGCTGACCGGGCTCGACAAGGCCGAAACGGCGGCCCGGCACGGCGAGGACCAGGTGAAGATCTGGCGCCGTTCGTTCGACACGCCGCCGCCGGTGCTGGAGGCGGGCGGGCCGTTCGACCTGGCCTCTGATCCGCGCTACGCCGGGATCGCCATCCCTTCGACCGAGAGCCTCAAGGACACCATCGCGCGCGTCCTGCCCTATTACGAGGCGGCGATCGCCCCGGCGCTGAAGGCGGGCGAGACCGTGCTCGTCGCCGCCCACGGCAATTCGCTGCGGGCGCTGGTCAAGCACCTTTCCGGCATTTCGGATGCCGACATCACTGGCCTCGAGATCCCCACCGGCCAGCCGATCGTCTACGAGCTGGACGACACCCTCACCGCGCTTGAGCGGTACTACCTGTCGGAGCGTTGAGATGAGCCCCTCCCCCGTGCAGCCCAAGGTCGCCATCGTCATGGGCAGCCAGTCCGACTGGGCGACGATGAAGGGCGCGGTCGACGTGCTCGAGACGCTCGGCGTCGTCGCCGACGTGCGGATCGTCTCGGCGCACCGTACGCCCGAGCGGCTCTATCATTTTGCGACGACCGCGGCCGACCACGGCCTCAAGGTGATCATCGCCGGAGCCGGCGGCGCGGCGCACCTGCCGGGCATGGTCGCGGCACTGACCCACCTGCCGGTGCTGGGCGTGCCGGTCCAGTCGAAGGCGCTCTCGGGCAAGGACAGCCTGCTCTCGATCGTGCAGATGCCCGCCGGAATCCCGGTCGGCACCCTGGCGATCGGCGAGGCCGGGGCGGTGAACGCCGGGCTGCTCGCCGCCGCGATCCTTGCCACCAATGACGAGGGCCTCTCCGGCCGCCTCCAGGAATACCGCGCGGCGCAGACCGCCAACGTGGCCGAACGGCCCAGCTGAGCATGATCTCCCCCGGCGAGACCATCGGCATCCTCGGCGGCGGCCAGCTTGGGCGGATGATCGCCATGGCGGCGGCGCAGCTGGGCTACCGGTGCCACGTCTATGCGCCGGAAGCGGACTCCATCGCCGCGGAGGTCTGCGGGGAGTTCACCAATGCCGAGTGGGACGATGCGGCAGCCCTCGCCCGCTTCGCCGCCGACTGCGCGGTGATCACCTACGAGTTCGAGAACGTGCCGGTCGCCCCGCTGGCGGCGCTGGGCGCGACACCGCTGCTGCCCGGGGCCAACGCGCTTGAAGTGGCGCAGGACCGGCTGAGCGAGAAGACTTTCGTCACCGAACTTGGCGGGACCCCCGCCCCGTTCGCGGCAGTCGATTCGCGCGAGGACCTCGCCGCGGCCATCGCCCGGATCGGCACGCCCGGCATCCTCAAGACGCGGCGCGACGGCTACGACGGCAAGGGCCAGTGGCGGGTCATGACCGGGGCCGACGCCGCCGGGCTGGACGACGCGGTGTTCGCCCGCCCGCTGGTCTATGAGGGCTTTGTCACTTTCGCCGCGGAGTTCTCGGTGATCCTGTGCCGCGCCGCCAATGGCGACGTGCGCTTCTGGGATTCGGCCGAGAACCGGCACGTGGGCGGCATCCTCGATCGCTCGACCGTGCCCGCCGGGGCGGCGGTGGCCGGCGAGGTGGCGGCGGCGCGGGAGCTGGCCAGGGCGATTGCCGACCGGCTCGGCTATGTTGGCGTGCTGACCTGCGAGTTCTTCGCGACGGCCAATGGCCCGGTGTTCAACGAGATGGCGCCGCGCGTCCACAACTCCGGGCACTGGACGATCGAGGGCGCGGTCACCAGCCAGTTCGAGAACCACGTGCGCGCGATCTGCGGGCTGCCGCTGGGGGATACCCGGCTGGCCGCAAAGGGCGTGGTGATGGACAACCTGATCGGCGACGATGTTCACGACTGGCCGGCGATCCTGTCCGACCCGGCCAACCACCTGCACCTCTACGGCAAGGCGGCGGCCCGGCCCGGGCGCAAGATGGGCCATGTGACGCGGCTGATCCTCGAGTGATGCCTGCTCCCTTCATTATCGTGGCCGCCGCGCGCAATGGCACCATCGGCGCGAACGGCACCCTGCCCTGGCACATTCCGGCGGACCTCAAGCGGTTCAAGGCGCTGACCATGGGCAAGTCCATGATCATGGGCCGCAAGACCTTCGATTCGCTGCCCGGCCTCTTGCCCGGCCGGCGGCACGTGGTACTGACCCGCGACCCGGCATGGCAGGCCGAAGGCGCCGAAGTGGCGCACGATCTGGCTGAGGCACTGGCGCTCGCAGGCGATGAAGCGGCGGTGATCGGCGGGGCCGAGATCATCGCCCTGGCGCTCCCCGTGGCCGGCCGGATCGAATTGACCGAAGTGCACGCCGACGTCCCGGGCGACACGTCCCTCCCCCCGCTGGGCGAGGGTTGGCGCGAGACATTCCGGGAAAGTCATGAACCTTCGGGCGAAAAACCGGGCTTCGCTTTCGTGACGCTGGCAAGGGCTCTATAGGCGCGCCCGCATGACTCGCCTGGACAGCCGCCAACCCCTGCCCGAACAGTTCCGCGGCGCGATCATCGCGCTGGGCAATTTCGACGGGTTTCACCTCGGCCACCAGGCCGTGGTCGGCGAGGCGGTGCGCTGGGCCCGCAGCGAAGGCCGCCCGGCGCTGGTCGCCACCTTCGATCCCCATCCCAAGCGGTTCTTCGTGCCCGACGCGCCGTCGTTCCGCCTGACCACGCTCGACCAGCGCGAGGACCTGTTCACCGCCGCCGGAGCCGATGCCATGGTGGTGATCCATTTCGATGCCGCCGTCGCCGCGATGAGCGGGGCGGACTGGGTGGAGGGCATCCTTCACCGCCAGTTCGGCGCGACGGGCGTCGTCACCGGCGAGGATTTCACTTTCGGCAAGGGCCGCAGCGCGACGGCCGACCTGCTCGGCTCGCTGGGCGCGCCGCTGGGCATCACCGCGCGGACCGCACCGGCGGTGTTCGACGCGGGCGAACCGGTCTCCTCCACCCGCATCCGCGCAGCCTTGCAAGCGGGCGACTGCGAGACGGCGACGCGCCTGCTCTCGCGCCCGTTCACGATCCGCGGCACGGTCCAGCATGGCGACAAGCTGGGGCGCACGATCGGCTTTCCCACGGCCAACCTGCCGCTCGATCACTATCTGCGGCCGCGCTACGGGATCTATGCGGTGAAGGGCCGGCTGCCCGACGGCAATATCTACAACGGCGCGGCCAACCTGGGCGTGCGGCCGAGCTTCGATCCGCCCAAGGAGCTGCTGGAGCCCTATTTCTTCGGCTGGTCGGGCGATCTCTATGGGGCGGAGATCGAGGTGGAACTGCACCACTTCCTGCGGCCTGAGGCCAAGTATGATGGGCTGGAGGAATTGACCGCGGCGATCGCCAAGGATTGCGAGCGGGCGAAAGAGCTGCTGGGCGGGGCTTAGCGCTTTTCAGGGTTCACGCAGAGTTCGCAGAGAAGAAGGGGAGACGCAGAGGAGGCAGCGCCATGCGGCGCAGCCGCTCTTTCAATGCTTCCCGTGCGGTTCCAGCGAACAGGCCGCTGCGCGGCACAACCTCTCTGCGCCTCTCTGCTTCCCCTCCGGCCTCTGCGTGAACCAAAATTTGCGCTCACTCGCAGGCAAAGCTAAGGCCCGCCGATCATGACCGAGCAGCGCGACTACCGAGACACCGTCTTCCTCCCGAAGACCGATTTCCCCATGAAGGCCGGGCTTCCCCAGAAGGAGCCGGGCATCCTGTCGCGCTGGCAGGCCGAGGGCATTTACCAGCAGCTCCGCAAGGCGCGCGCCGGCGCTGAAAAGTTCATTCTCCACGACGGCCCGCCCTATGCCAATGGCGACATCCACGTTGGCCACGCGCTCAACCACATCCTCAAGGACATGGTGGTGCGCACCCAGAGCCTGATGGGCAAGGACGCGCCCTACGTGCCCGGGTGGGACTGCCACGGGCTCCCCATCGAGTGGAAGGTCGAGGAGCAGTATCGCAAGAAGAAGCTCAACAAGGACGAGGTCCCGGCCAAGGAATTCCGCGCCGAATGCCGCGCCTATGCGCAAGTGTGGGTCGACACCCAGCGCGAGCAGCTGAAGCGCCTCGGCATCAATGGTGACTGGGACAATCCCTACCTGACGATGGACTTCCAGGCCGAAGCCACGATCGTGCGCGAGTTGCTGCGGTTTGCGGAAAGCGGCCAGCTCTATCGCGGTGCGAAGCCGGTGATGTGGTCGCCAGTGGAGAAGACCGCGCTGGCCGAGGCCGAGGTGGAATACGAGGACATCGTTTCCACGCAGATCGACGTGGCGTTCGAGATCACGGAGTCGCCGATTGCCGAGCTGGTCGGGGCCTACGCGGTGATCTGGACGACCACACCATGGACGATCCCGGTGAACCAGGCTTTGGCCTATGGGCCCGACATTGACTACATCGCGTTCACTTGGAACGGAAAGACTCTGCTATTCGCAGAGCGCCTGCTTCAGGAAGTTTGGATCCGGATCGCTTACGAGAAGGTCGACGGCGTAATCCAAGACCAAAAGACTCCGCCCAAGTGGGAAGAGCACGGAAAACGTTACAAAGGCTCCGACCTCGCCGGCACCGTTGCCCGCCACCCGATGCACGCACTCGGCGGCTTCTTCGCCAAGCCCCGCCCGTTCCTCCCCGGCGATTTCGTCACCACCGAGAGCGGCACCGGCCTCGTCCACATGGCGCCGGATCACGGCGAGGACGACTTCCTGCTGTGCAAGGCCCACGGAATCGAGCCGGTCTTCGCGGTCGAAGGCGACGGCAAGTACCGCGCCGACTGGGCCTGGCTCGGCGGCGAGGGCTCGGTCATCAACCCGAAGTTCAACGCGCCGGACGGCCCGATCTGCACGGCGCTGCGCGAGGCCGGCGGGCTGCTGGCGGCCTCTGCCGATTACAAGCACTCCTACCCGCACTCGTGGCGCTCCAAGGCCAAGGTGATCTTCCGCTGCACGCCGCAGTGGTTCGCGCCGATGGACAAGGACCTCACCGACATTCCGCTCTGCGACTACGAAGTGCAGGCGCGGGCGGAGAGCCGTGTCTCGACTTCGCTCGACACGAACGGAGGTGGCGAGACGCTGCGCGGGCGGGCGCTGAAGGCCATCGCCGACACCACGTTCTACCCCGACAAGGGCCGCAACCGGATCGGCTCGATGGTCGAGGGCCGGCCCGACTGGGTGCTCTCGCGCCAGCGCGCCTGGGGCGTGCCGATCACGCTGTTCGTCGATCGCAAGAGCGGCCAGTACCTGGTCGATCCGGAAGTGAACGCCCGCATCGTAGAAGCCGTCCGCGCCGGGGGCGTGGATGCGTGGAGCGACGAGACCGCGCAGGAGCTGCTTGGCCCGAAGTACCGCGCCGAGGACTACGAGCGCGTGGCCGACATTCTCGACGTGTGGTTCGATTCGGGCTCGACCCATGCCTTCGTGCTGGAAAGCGGCCGCTGGCCCGACCTTCAGTGGCCCGCCGACCTTTACCTCGAAGGCTCCGACCAGCATCGCGGCTGGTTCCAGTCCTCGCTGCTGGAATCCTGCGCCACCCGTGGCCGCGCGCCCTACAAGGCGGTGCTGACCCATGGCTTCACCATGGACGCCAAGGGCATGAAGATGTCCAAGTCGCTGGGCAATACGGTCGACCCGCTCAAGGTCATGGAGACTTACGGCGCGGATATCGTCCGGCTCTGGGCACTCTCGGTCGACTATACCGAGGACCACCGCATCGGCGACGAGATCCTCAAGGGCGTGGCCGACCAGTACCGCAAGCTTCGCAACACCTTCCGCTACCTGCTGGGCGCGCTCGACGGCTACGACAGTGCGGTTGAAGGCGTGGCCCCGGCGGAGATGCCGGAGCTGGAGCGCTATGTGCTGGCGCTGCTCACCCGGCTGGACGGGACGCTGCGCGAGGCGGCGCTGGCCTATGACTTCAACACATATGTCCGCGCGCTGAGCGACTTCTGCAACGAGGACCTCTCGGCCTTCTTCTTCGATATCCGCAAGGACTGCCTCTACTGCGATGCGCCGAGCGACCCGAAGCGCAGGGCCTATCGCACCGTGCTGGATATGCTGTTCCAGGCACTGGTGCGCTATGCCGCGCCGGTGCTGGTGTTCACGGCCGAGGAAGTGTGGGGAACGCGCTATCCAGGCAGCGGCAGCGTCCACCTGCTGGAATGGCCGGAGATTCCCGCGGAGACCGGCATCGATCTCGCCCGGTGGGACGAGCTGCGGGCCCTGCGCGCCACGGTAAACGAGGCGATCGAGCCCTTGCGGCGAGAGAAGGTGGTGGGCTCGAGCCTCGCTGCCGAGGTGACCGTGCCCGCAGCGGCGCCGGAGGCTGATCTCGCTGAGCTGTTCATCACCGCGTCAGTCACGCGCGGGCAGGGCGACATGGTGAGCGTTGCCCCGACCGAGATGCACAAGTGCGGCCGCTGCTGGCGCCACCTGCCCGAGGTGAGCGACGACGGCGCGCTGTGCGACCGGTGCGAGGACGTGGTCGGCGCATGACGCTTGGCGCGCGCAGGCTGGCCGGGTTCGGCATTGCGGCGCTGGTGCTGGCGGCGGACCAGCTGGTCAAGTGGCTGGTCGCCGGGCCGCTGCGGCTGGCCGAGGTGCAGGTGATCGACCTGGTGCCGATCTTCGACCTGCGCTGGGCGCAGAACTATGGGGTTTCCTTCTCGCTGCTCTCGGCCTCGACCAACGAGAGCCGGTGGCTGCTGGTCGGCCTCACCGGGCTGATCGCGGCGGGGGTGGTGGTCTGGTTGCTGCGCGAGAAGCACCTGCCGGAAGTCGCCGCCCTGGGCATGGTGCTGGGCGGCGCGCTCGGCAATATCCATGACCGGGCGACGCTGGGCTATGTCGTCGACTATGCCGACCTGCACTTCGGCGATTTTCGTCCGTTCCAGATCTTCAACCTGGCCGATGCGGCGATCAGCATCGGCGTGGTGATAATCCTTGCCCGCTCGTTCCTTTCGCGCGAAAAGCGCGGCGATGACGATGACGCGGGCAGCCAACCGGCGCCTGGCGCCCCTGAAGGCGAGAGTTTGAACTGATGCGCAAGACCATGGCTATCGCAACCCTGCTTGGTGCTTCGGCGCTGCTGGCCGGCTGCGGCTCGAGCGGCGGCCTCCTTGGCCGCGCCCGCCCGGACGAGTTCGCCGTTCAGCGGCAGGCCCCGCTGGTGGTCCCGCCCGACTTCGCGCTGACCCCGCCCCAGCCCGGCGCGCCGCGCCCGAACGACACCAGCGCCCAGCAGCAGACGCTCGACGCCCTGTTCGGCGGCCCGGCCCCGCGCAGCGAAGTGGAGCAGGCGACCATCGGCCAGGCCGGTGCCGCCGCGCCGGGTATCCGCTCGGCCGTGGGCGATCCGCAGACCCACACGGTCGGCAAGGGCGCCCTCACCCGCGACATCGTCGCCGCGCCGCAGGGCGACGGCCGCGAAGCCCAGGCGGTGATCCCGGGCTGAGCCCGGCCGGTCGCGGCAGCGGGACCAAGGCTTACCGGTTTTGGGGAAGATCAATGTGTGCTGGCGCCATTCCGGCCAGCGCGCTAGGCGGAGCCGTGCCCGATAAGCGGGCGCGGGACAGATGGGGACAGGAGCGATCATGAGCGGAGCGGACGTCGTTATCGTGGGGGGCGGCCATGCCGGCGCACAGGCTGCGATCGCACTGCGGCAGAACGGCTTCACCGGGACCGTGACGATGATCGGCCGCGAGAGCGAGCCGCCCTACGAGCGCCCGCCGCTCTCCAAGGAATACTTCGCCCGCGAGAAGACCTTCGACCGGCTCTACATCCGCCCGCCGCACTTCTGGGGTGAGAAGGACGTGGACCTCCGGCTCGGCGTCGAGGTCACCAAGGTCGATCCGGCGGGCAAGGTGCTGACGCTCTCGGACGGCACCAGCTTCACCTATGGCACGCTGATCTGGGCCGCGGGCGGCGATCCGCGGCGGCTGACCTGCAAGGGGGCCGATCTGGCCGGCGTCCACGCCGTGCGCACCCGCGCCGACTGCGACCAGCTGATGGGCGAGATCGATGGCGGGGTGAAGTCCATCGTCGTCATCGGCGGCGGCTATATCGGGCTCGAGGCGGCGGCGGTGCTGACCAAGCTGGGCTGCAAGGTGACCCTGCTGGAGGCGCTGCCCCGCGTGCTGGCCCGCGTGGCCGGGCCGGAGCTTTCGGCCTTCTACGAAAAGGAACACCGCGACCACGGGGTGGACCTGCGCACCGGCGTGGCGGTGGACTGCCTCGAGGGAGAGGGCCGCGTCACCGGCGTCAAGCTCGCCGATGGCAGCGTGATCCCGGCCGAGGCGGTCATCGTGGGGATCGGCATCGTCCCCGCCGTGGGCCCGCTGATCGCGGCCGGCGCGGCCGGCGCCAACGGGATCGACATCGACGAATATTGCCGCACCTCGCTGCCCGACATTTACGCGGTGGGCGACTGCGCGGCGTTTGCCTGCGACTTTGCCGGGGGCACGGTGATGCGGGTGGAATCGGTCCAGAACGCCAATGACCAGGCGACCTGCGTCGCCAAGGCGATCTGCGGCGAGGAAAAGCCCTACCACGCCTTCCCGTGGTTCTGGTCGAACCAGTATGACCTGAGGCTGCAGACCGCCGGGCTGTCGGTCGGCTATGACGCCACGGTCACGCGCGGCGATCCGGCGGCGCGCTCGTTTTCGGTGATCTACCTCAAGGGCGGCAAGGTCATCGCGCTCGACTGCGTGAATGCGACGAAGGACTATGTCCAGGGCCGCAAGCTGGTGGAAGCCGGCGCCTCGCCCGATCCGGCGCAGCTGGCCAATACCGAGGTTCCGTTGAAGGAACTGCTCCCGGCCTGATACGAAGCCGCTGATTACGGCAGTAGGCCGTAAACGGCCTAACATGGCTGACAGCAGGTAAGGATAATCGCTAAGGTGCCCTTAGGGGAAAGGCTTCAGTGCTGGTTTGGGAGAACCGGGCGCTGGGCCAAGGAGGGCCGCTACGTGATCAGACTATTCAGACGTATCGCCGTGCTGTTGCTGCTGGCAACCGGCACCCTGGCCGCCGCGCAATCGGTCGCCAATCTTCCCGACGCAGCAATCGAGCGCAGCGGGAATGTCTACCACCGCGCGGTGTGCTCGCGCGCGATCGGCCAGGGCGAAGCGCGCTGCATGGCCCATGTCCGCACCGACGCCTATGGCCGCCCGCTGGCCGGCAAGCCTGACGGCGCCGCGCCCAACGTAACCCCTTCGGGCTATGGCCCGACCGCACTGCGCTCGGCCTACAACGTGACTGCGACGGGCAGTTCAGCCACGGTGGTCGCCATTGTCGATGCCTATGGCTATCCGAATGCGGAAAGCGATCTGGCGACCTACCGGTCGACCATGGGCCTGCCGCCCTGCACCTCGGCCAGCGGCTGCTTCATCAAGCTCGACCAGCGCGGCGGCACGGCCTATCCGCGCCTCAATACCGGCTGGGCCCAGGAGCAGGCGCTTGACGTGGACATGGCCAGCGCCATGTGTCCGAATTGCCGGATCATGCTGGTCCAGTCGAACTCGGCGTCCTACGCCGACCTTGCCACTGCGGTTAACCTTGCCGCGGCGCGCGGCGCACTGGTCATCTCCAATTCCTATGGCGGCGGCGAAAGCGGATCGGCTTCTTACAATTCCGCCTATACCCATCCCGGCGTGGCGATCACCGCCTCGACCGGCGACAGCGGCTATGGCGCCAGCTTCCCCGCGACCTCGCCGGGGGTAATCGCGGTTGGCGGCACCTCGCTGGTGCGGGCGGCCAATACCCGCGGCTGGTCGGAAAGCGCGTGGTCGGGCGGCGGGAGCGGCTGCTCCAGCACCTATGCCAAGCCCGTGTGGCAGACCGACGGACTCTGCGCCCGGCGCATGGAAGCCGACCTTTCGGCCGTGGCCGACCCGGCGACCGGCGTCGCCGTCTATGGCCCGACCGGCATCGGCTCCAAGTCGGGCTGGCTGGTGTTCGGGGGAACGAGCGTTTCAGCTCCGCTGATCGGCGGCATCTATGGCGCGCTCGGCCTTGGCGCGGCGAACGGCGCCTCCAAGATCTGGGCCACGGCGGCCACCGGCACGGGCTTCAACGACGTGACCGCGGGCAGCAACGGCTCGTGCTCCGGGCTCTACCTGTGCACCGCCGGCGTGGGCTATGACGGCCCGACCGGCTGGGGTTCGCCAAGCGGGGCGGCAGGGTTTTGATCCGGCCTCATTTCTGATCCATCCGGCCGGCCATCGCATCGGGAGCGAGGGCTGGCCGGTTCCTTGAGGGGGGACATTGCGTGCGCCTGAGGGCAAGAATGGTGCTGGTTCGGCTTCTGGTGCGATGGGGGGCGGCGCTGTTGGCGCCGCTCGCGCCGTCCTTGGCCACGCCTGCGGCAGCGCAACTGCGCCCGCAGCCGGTCCCTGCCGTCCTCTCCGAAGTGCTGCTGGTCAGCCAGTCGCCGACCGAGAGCCGGTTTCGGCTGACCGTCACCCCCAAGGTCAACGGTTTCGCCACGGTCGGCACCGATCCGGGGCGGCCCGCGCTCGGCCTCGCCCTCACCAGCCGCGGTAACAGCGCCGTCGCCCCGCCCGGACTGGACGGGCTGGTGCGCGGGATTGCCTTCGATCAGGTGGACAGCGTGCTGGTCATGCGCTTTGCCACCAGCGCCCCGGCAGCTGCCAGCGCGGTGACGATCAGCGACACGACCATCGAGATCACCGTCTCCTCGCGCACGGCCCGCGCCAGCCGCACAAGCGACGATTCGCCCGCCGCCGCATCGCTGCCGCCCGCCTCCACCCCAGCCCCGGGCGAAGACCTGTTCGAGCTGGTCATGCTCAAATATGCCGACGTCAGCGAAGTGGTGGGCCTGCTGACCGACGGGCAGACCGTGCGCTCGAACGACGTGTTCATTCCCCGCTCGCCGGCCTTCGGATCGGGCAGCCTGACGGGAAGCTCCTATGCTCCCCAGCCATCGATCCCGCCGCCGGGCAGCGACGACCGGCCGCTGGGCCAGTCGGTCGACAGTTCGCTGGCCGTGGACCGGCGCCTCAACGCAATCTGGATCAAGGGTTCGGCGGAGCGGATCGCGCGGATGAAGGCGATGATCGCGCTGATCGACGTGCCGGTCGATACGGTGATCCTCGAGACCGAGCTGGTCGAGCTGACCGAGAGCGGGGCCAAGGCGGTGGGGCTCGACTTCACCAATGCCAATGGCCAGATCGGCGTGGCGACGGTGGATACCGGCAAGTTCATCCCGCCCGGGTACCCGCCGAACGATCACGACATCCGCCTGACCAGCGCCGCGCTGCAGGTGGCGCTCTATGCGCAGATCCAGAAGGGCCAGGGCAAGATCGTCTCCAAGCCGCGCATTGCCGCGCAGAGCGGATCGACCGCCAAGATCGTGACCGGCGATGCCTTGCCGATCCTGACCTCGATCACATTGTCGGGCGTCAACGGGGTGTCGCAGCAGGTCCAGTACGTCAACGTGGGCGTGACCCTGCAGATCGCGCCCCGGGTTTCGGCCGACGGCTATGTGACGAGCCACGTCTATTCGGTGGTTTCCAGCGTTTCGGGCTATTCGCAAGGGTACCCCACGATCAGCCAGCGCGAGGCGGAAACATCGGCCTCGGTGCGGGACGGCGATTCGTTCGTGATCGGCGGGCTCACGCAGGAGTCTTCGCTCAAGACCCGCAGCAAGGTGCCACTGCTGGGCGACGTCCCGGTGCTGGGCCAGGCCTTCCGGACCGACCGGGAGACCAAGGGACGGACCGAACTCTACATCGTGGTGACGCCGCACGTGGTGAAGCGGACCGCATCCTGAGGGTTTAGAAGAAGAACGGCGGCGCCGGCGGCAGTTTGGGCGTGCCGCGCAGGCGGGTGATCGGGGTGTCGCGGGCCGCGTCGGCGGCGACATCGTAGGCGGCGGCATCGTAGGCCGCCGCCCTGCCCTCCCAGAACGCGCGCCAGCTGGGCAACGAATCGTGGAAATTGCCGGCCATCGGCGTGCCGCCGGGCCAGCGCAGCTTGTTGTCACCCAGCGGCAAGTCGTCCTCCGCCGTCGCATAGAGCCGGGCGGGGATGCGGCCGCGGAAATACCAGCGGCCGGCGCGGCGCTCATACCGGTCGTGATAGAGGCTGACCATGGTCACCCATTCGCTGCCCACCTCGTGCTCGATCCGGCAGGAGACGAGGCCGAAGGCGTTGTCCGGGTCGATGAATTCGATCAGGTGGTTGGAGACGAGGTGCGAAGAGGTGGTGAACTGGCGCAGCGACTTGTCGAACACGGCCTTGAGCGCCGCGCGGCCCGGGCCATCGGCGGTGCGCACATCATCGACATAGAGCGAGACGAGCAGGTCGAGATCGCGCGCATCGACCGCCAGGGCATAGGTGAAGGCGAGCTGGCGCAGGGCCTCGGTCGATTCCATGCGGTCGAGGCGCTCGACAAGGGTGGCGGCGAGGGGTTCGTCAGTCATGTGGGGCCTCTGTGCTGAGCCGGCTTGCTGCCCAGAGGGCGGCCTCGGCGACGACCGGATCGGGATCGGCCGTGAGCGGCAGGACTAGCGCCAGCAGGCCGGGATCGTCGCTGTTGCCGGCGGCATAGAGGCAATTGCGCACAAATCTGTTGCGGCCGATCCGCTTGATCGGGCTGCCGGAGAACAGGCGGCGAAAGCCCGCGTCATCCAGCGCGAGCAGTTCGGCAAGGCGGGGGGCGGCCAGTTCCGCGCGGGGGAGGAAGGCACGGTTGGCCGCGGCGGCGGCGGCGAACTTGTTCCACGGGCAGACGGCGAGGCAATCGTCGCAGCCGTAGATGCGGTTGCCCAGCGCAGCGCGGAACTGATCGGGGATCGGCCCGGCATGCTCGATGGTGAGATAGGAGATGCAGCGGCGGGCATCGAGCCGGTAGGGGGCGGGGAAGGCCTGGGTGGGGCAGGCCTGCTGGCAGGCATCGCAGGAGCCGCAGCGGTCCGCGCCGCTTGCATCGGGCGGGAAGTCGAGCGTGGTGTAGATCGCGCCGAGGAACAGCCATGAGCCATGCTCGCGGCTGACGAGGTTGGTGTGCTTGCCCTGCCATCCGAGCCCGGCGGCCTGGCCCAGCGGCTTTTCCATGACCGGAGCCGTATCGACGAAGACCTTAACTCCGATCTCCCCCAGCCCGCGCCGCGCCGCTTCGGCCACCAGCCAGCGGGCGAGCGCCTTGAGGGCCTTCTTGACCGTATCGTGATAGTCCTGCCCCTGGGCATAAACCGAGATCCGGGCGCGGTCGGGCTGTCCCGCGAGGGCCAGCGGATCGGCGGCGGGGGCATAGGACATGCCCAGCGCAATGACGCTGCGCGCCTCGGGCCAGAGCGCCTGGGGCGAGCGGCGGTGCTGGGCGCGCTCGGCCATCCATTCCATTTGGCCGTGGGCGCCCGCCTCCAGCCATTGTTCGAGGCGGCCGGCGGCGAGCGGGTCTTCGGCGGCGGGTGCGATGCCGCAGGCGGCGAAACCGAGGCGCGCGGCCTCGGCCCGGAGGTCGGCTAGAAGATGTCGGGGCAACAGTTCGGTGACCGGCTCGTTAACCATGCTCGCGTATCCTCCTCTTCACGAAGCAGGGGTAACCGGTCACACTCATGAGAATGGAACTAGGCACTTGGGCAGCGGCGGGCAATGCCCCGTCACCGGAAGGCCCGCTCGCAATCGAGGCCCGCGGGCTGGTGAAACGGTTCGACGGGTTCACCGCGGTGGACGGCGTCGACCTGTCGGTACCGGAGGGCGCGATCTACGGCGTGCTCGGGCCCAACGGCGCGGGCAAGACCACGACGCTGCGCATGCTGCTGGGGATCATCGACCCCGACGAGGGCTATCGCCGCGTGCTCGGCACCCTGCGTCCGCACGAAGTGGCCCATGCCATCGGCTACCTGCCCGAGGAGCGCGGGCTCTATCCGGCGATGAAGGCCTTCGAGGCGATCGCCTTCGTCGGCGCGCTGAGGGGCCTGCCGCTGGCCGAAGGACGCCGCCGGGGCCGGGTCCTGCTGGAGGAGCATGGCCTGGGCCATGTCGCCGACCGGCAGATCCGTCAGCTGTCCAAGGGCATGGCCCAGCAGGTCCAGATCCTCGGCTGCCTCGTTCACGAGCCGCGCCTGGTCGTATTCGACGAGCCGTTCTCGGGGCTCGATGCGATCAACCAGGGCAAGCTGGAAAAGACGATGCGCGGCCTGGCTGACAAGGGCACGACCGTGATCTTCTCCACCCACGTCATCGCCCATGCCGAGCGGCTGTGCGACGGGATCGCGATCATCGCCGGCGGCAAGGTGCCCTTTGCGGGCCCGGTCGACGTGGCGCGCGATCGCATCCCCGCTCAGGTCCGGCTGGAGACGCGCGCGGCGGATGGGCCGTGGCGCGCCGCCTTGCCCGCCGATGCGCGGCATGACCGCAAGCTCGACGGCACCTCGTTCTTCTATTTCCCCCTGCCGGAAACCGGAATCGAGCCGCTGCTGCGCGCCCTGATCGAGGGCGAGGCGGGGATCCTCTCCCTCTCGATCGAGCGAGCGGGCCTGCACGATGCCTTTGTTGCCATCGCCGGCGAGGCGGCGGCGCGGGCGCTGGAAGAGAACCCCGAAGAGGAGCAGCGCCGATGACCGGCCCCGGCACCAACAAATCCGGGGGACGCCTGTCCACCCTTGCGGCAGCGCTGGTGATCGCGCGGCGCGACTTTGCCGCCGTGCTGCTTTCGCGCAGCTTCATCTTCTTCCTGATCGGGCCGCTGTTTCCGCTGGTGGTCGGCGCCATGGCGACGGGCGTGGGCCAGAGCGTGGAGCGCAGCGCGGCGCGGCCCGTGCTGGGCGTGGCAATGAGCCCGGCCGATACGGCCGCCCTGCGCGGAGCCGCGAGCCGGCTGGACGCGCAGCTGGAGGATACCGTACCCGTGCTCCTGCCCCTGGAGGCACAGGCCGGTGCCGATCCGCAAGCCCTGCTTCAGGCGAACCAGGCCAAGGCCAGCGCTGTGCTTTCGGGCAGCCTTGCCCAGCCGGTGCTGACCGGGCCGCCGGGCCTGATCGACGACTGGCGCGGCCCTGTCGCCGTGCTGGCCGCCGCCGCGCAAAGCGCCACGCCGCAGCCCTATCCGCAGGTGCGCCTTGCGGCGACCACGGCTAAGGCTGACCCGGTCGATCGCGTCGGACGGATGCGGACGGCGCAGGCCGGGCAGACGCTCCTGTTCCTCCTGACGATGCTGCTGGCGGGCATGGTCCTTTCCAATCTGGTTGAGGAAAAAGCCAACAAGATCATCGAGGTGCTGGCCGCCGCGATTCCGATGGATGCGCTGTTCCTGGGCAAGCTGTTCGCCATGCTGGCGGTGAGCTTCGTCGGCATCGCGGTCTGGGGCACGGTGGCGGGCACGGTCTTGCTGGCCGGCGGCCGGACCCTTGCCGAACTCACCGCGCCGGCCGTGGGCTGGCCGATGTTCTTCGCGCTGGGCCTGGTCTACTTCTCGATGGCCTACCTGCTGCTCGGTTCGGTGTTCCTGACCATCGGCTCGATGGCCTCGACCGTGCGAGAGGTGCAGACGCTCTCCATGCCGGTGACCATGCTGCAGTTGCTGGTGTTCTTCTTCGCCAGCTTCAGCGTGGCGACGCCGGGATCGCCAATGGAGCAGGCGGCGGTGCTGGTGCCGTTCTCATCGCCCTATGCCATGCTCGCCCGCGCGGCAGAGCAGCCGGACCTGGGCCAGCATCTGCTGGCAATCGCCTGGCAGGTGCTGTGGGTCGGCCTGTTCATCCGCTTCGGCTCGCGGCTGTTCCGCACCCGGGTGATGAAGAGCGGCCCGGCCGGAACGCGGCGCCGGCGGTGGTTCCGGCGGGCGCCGGCCTGATACTGGAGCCTGAGCTTTCGGGGTCTGAGCTCGTGGCCCTGAAGGGCACTCCCCCACGGAAGCGTTCGCGGATATGATCGGGGCGAAGGAATCGCCGCGATGACCCAGCCTACCGACCTGTCCCGCCGCCACGCCCTGCGCCTGCTGGCGATGGGCGCCGCCATTCCCGTGCTCGCCGCCTGCGGCTCGGGCGAGGCCGATGCCAGGCCCTATCCGGTGCGCTTCACCGACGCCGAGTGGCGCAAGCGGCTGACGGCGGCGCAGTTTCACATCCTGCGCGAGAAAGGCACCGAATATCCCGGTACCTCGCCGCTGCTGGCCGAGCACCGCAAGGGCACTTTCACCTGCGCGGCGGATGGCAATCCGCTGTTTTCATCGGCGACCAAGTTCGAATCGGGCACCGGCTGGCCCAGCTTCTGGCAGCCGCTGCCGGGCGCCGTGGGTTATTCGGCCGACTGGGATCTGGGCGGCAAGCGCACCGAAGTGCACTGCAGCCGGTGTGGCGGGCACCTGGGTCATGTGTTCGACGACGGGCCCAAGCCGACCGGCAAGCGCTATTGCATGAACGGAGCTGCGCTTAAGTTCGTGGTGGGGTGAAGAGAGGGAACCGCTGCCTTACGCCCCTTTCGCAGGTGGGAGGGGAACCGGGTATCGCCGATCTCAGGCCAAACGCTTGAAGGGATTGTCGTCGTCCTCGCCGGGCGGCTCGGGCAGAGGCTGGAGCCGGAACGCGAGCCGGGCGAAGTCTTCCAGCCGGAACGTCTCCTCGAACACCAGGCCGGCGGCGGGCGGGCGGCGCCAGCGGACCTTGGCAACGATCGGGGCGAGCCCGGGAATTTCGAGGCGGAACTGGCGATCGCGAGCGAGTTGCTCACCGCATTCGATTCGCGCTCCCTGCTGCGACAAGTCCAGCACCGCGGCGCGCAGCACGTCGCGGCCCGCCACCAGCAGGGCGGACAGGGTGAGGCGCAGACGGACCGGGCGCTTGGGATAGGGCCCGGTTTCGCGAATGAGGTATTCGACCGGAATCGCCTGGCGGAAGCGCAGGCCGGCGTGATCGCCCTGCTCCCACATCCGCTCCACGTCGTAGCGGTCGCCATTGCCGAGTTCGAGGACCATGGACTGGGCCGGCAGCGGATGGAAGCAGCGCACCTTGACCCCGGTGGCCGAGGCATCGCGCAGGACGCACAGGTATTCGCCGGACGGCGCGATCAGCTTGGCCGGGCGGATCAGCAGACTGACGCGCGGCGCGGCGCGCAGGTCAGTCTCGGGATCCGTACCTGTTCCGGGCCTCACCGGATCGTCCATGCGCCTTGCCCCTTGCGCCCCGCTTCACGCCCCGTGCGCCATGCGGTCATGAGGGGACTAGCCGGAACGAGGTTGCAGCCCTCTTCCGCAACAGGGCTAACCGCGGCTTAACCTTTGCCGGATCGCCGCCTTTCCAGAGGCTTACCCGGCGGCACCGTATTTGCCCCGGGGGATCGTTTTGCCTGCGGCAAAGGGGTCTTGGCTAGATTGCTCAAGCACTTAAGGGGAGTGAGGGGGCAATGCTCAAGAGGATCGCAACCGGTGACGTGGAACTTGGCATGTTCATCCACAAGCTGGAGGGCAACTGGTTCAGCCACCCGTTCTGGAAATCGCGGTTCCTGCTGCAAGACGAGCACCTGTTGAGCCAGCTGCAGCGCAGCGCCGTGCCCGGCGTCGTCATCGACACGGCCAAGGGGCTGGATACGGCAGCCATTCCGGCCGCACCGCAGCATAAGGCGGCGCCAGCCGCGCCAATGGCGCTTCAGCGCGGAGCCCGCCGGGCCGCCGCCGCACGCTTGGGCGCCAGCCGCGCGGCCGAACGCGATGCCGAATTGCGCAGCGTCACCCCGCGCACCATGGTCCAGGAATTCGGCCTGGCCAAGCGGGTGGCCGAAAAGGGCCGGCGCACGATCAGCCGCGCCTTCCTGGAAGCGCGGCTGGGCAAGGCGATCCAGCCGCAGGCGGTTGAGCCGGTGGTCGACGACATCTTCGCCTCGATCCAGCGCAATGCCCAGGCCTTCAACGGGCTCATGCGGTGCAAGCGGGAAACCGAATTCGTCTACCGCCATGCCCTTGCGGTCTGCGCACTGATGATCTCGCTCGGCCGGGCGATGAAGCTCCCGGCCGACGAGATCCGCCTTGCCGGCATGGCCGGGCTGCTGCTCGACGTGGGCGTGGGCAATCTCGGCCTCGATCGGGGGTCCGCCGGGGACCTTCGCGATATCGCCCCTGACCTGCTGCGCGGCCACGTGGTGACCGGCAGCGAGTTGCTGGTGGCGGGGGGAGTGCCGGACCCGGTGGTCCAGGCCTGCCTGCAGCACCATGAGCGGCTGGACGGCAGCGGCTATCCCTATGGCCTCCCTGCCGAGCAGATTGGCCGCTACGGCCGCATGGCCGCAATCTGCGATGCCTATGACCTGCTGGTCGATGACACCGGGGGACATGCCGCGCTCGACCCGGCGGCGGCTATCGAGGAGCTCGCGCGGGCCGGAGCAGGGTTCGATCCCGCGCTCGTCGGCCTGTTCACCGAGGCGCTGGGCATGCATCCGATCGGTTCGGTGGTTGACCTCGAATCGGGACGGGTGGCGATGGTCGTCGCCCAGGACGAGAGCGACCCCACGCGGCCGCGGGTGCGGGTGTTCTGGTCGCGTAACGAGCAAAGGGCGCTGCCGCCCAGCGACATCGCCCTTGCCCATTGTTTCGGTGAGGACCGCATCGTCGGCCGGGCCGACCTGGCGGACCTGATCCCCGGCGAAGCCGCACCGCTGCGCGAGCGGCTGTTCGCCGGAGCCTGTGCCGCCGGCTGACCCTGCGGGCAGGGCCGCCGCCGGACCGCCAGACCTTACGAGTTCGCGGCGGTGAGCTGCGACGAGGTCTTCGAGAAAGTGGTGTCGAGCTGCGAGCCGAGGCCGGCAACCGTGGTCATCACGGCGACGGCGATGAGCGCGGCAATCAGGCCATATTCGATGGCGGTGGCGCCGTCTTCATTGCGGACAAGGCGGTTGAGCGTGGTGATCATGACAAATATCCTCCGGGTTCTCCCCTAGAACCGAGAAGATTATCCCTTAAGATAGTAAATGATCGGTAAAGGCTGGAATCGGGCGGTTTCGCCGGGTTGAAACCGCCCATTTCCGGGGGCGCTGCTACGAGTTGGCGGCGTTGAGCTGCGACGACGTCATCGAGAAGGTGGAATTGAGCTGGGAGCCCAGTCCCGACACCGTGGTCATGATGGCGACGGCGATGAGGGCGGCGATCAGGCCGTATTCGATAGCGGTGGCGCCGGCCTCGTCGCGGACGAGGGCCTGCAGGGTGCTGGTCATGGCGAACTCACTCCTGGCAGCCCCCAGGGTCCGTCGCCATCTATGCCGAAGGATAGTGAAAGAGACGTAAACGCCTGGCCGGAACAATCGGCGCAATGCCTTGCGCCAAAACGAAAAAACGCGCCGGTTGCCCGGCGCGTCCATCGTTGTTCGCCGCAGGGGCGAATCAGGCGGCGGCGGCGGCCTTCTTGGCCAGCTCGCGCTTCACCTTCACCGCGCGGGGCGAAAGCTTGGCATCAGCCGTCTTCAGCAGCCAGTTGTCCAGCCCGCCATTGTGCTCCACCGAGCGCAGGCCGTGAGTCGACACGCGGAACTTGAAGCTGCGGTCCAGCCCTTCCGAGAGCAGCGTGACGTTCTGCAGGTTGGGCAGGAAGACGCGCTTGGTCTTGTTGTTGGCGTGGCTGACGTTGTGGCCGACCTGGCGGCCCTTGCCGGTCAGTTCGCAAATACGGGACATGGCTTTGCTCTCTACAGAATCTGGTGCCCGAACAGGGGCCGAAAACTTGAAGAAGCGCGCCCTTACCGATTCACCCCCCCAAGGTCAAGTTGGAGTCATCGTGCAGGGATCGGCAGGCTGGCATCTGCCTTTCGGGGAGCGGGCCGGTGCCGCAAGCCCTCCACGGATGTGGAGGGCGTACCCGACAAAGACACGCTTGCCGCGCACCCGTGCCGGTCCTAGCGCAGCACCATGACCCGGTGGCCCCTTCCCGAACCGATGCGCCTGGCGCTGGAGCAGGCGCGCAAGGGGGCGGGCGAGGGCGAAGTGCCGATCGGGGCGGTAATCGTCAAGGACGGCGAAGTGGTCGTCATGGCGCACAACCAGCCTCGCACGCTCCACGACCCCACGGCCCATGCCGAGTTGCTGGCGATTCGGCGGGCCGCGCAAAGGCTCGGCAACGAGCGGCTCGACGGCTGCGAGCTGTGGGTGACGCTGGAGCCCTGCGCGATGTGTGCGGGGGCCATTTCCCATGCGCGGATCGCGCGGGTCTATTATGCCGCGCCCGATCCCAAGGGCGGCGCGGTGGAGCACGGGTCGAGGGTGTTCGAGCAGGCACAGTGCCTGCACCGACCCGAAATCTATTCCGGCATGGGCGAGGCCGAGGCATCGGGCCTGCTGCGGGAATTCTTCGCGGCGAAACGCTAGAGCGTGATCTAGAGCCCGCGCCAGATCTTCAGCGGTTTTCCATCGCCCGGACCCCAGGCGGCACGCGGGCAGGCGGCGGGCCGATACTGGCGATTGTGGCAGATGCGCAGTTCGCGCAGCCAGCCCTGCCCGCTCAGCACCACGCCGATGGATTCGCGCGGGAGGCCGGGGTTGGCCAGCGCCACCCCTTCGCGCAGGTCACCCACGGTGAGACCGGGGCGCAGCGACAGGCGGTCGGCATCAGGCCATTTGAACCTTGCCCAGATGTGGCGGGCAATGCCCCAGTAGGCTTCGGGGGACTGGGCCATGCAGGAGCCGTGCTTGGCCCATTCGTGCTCGATCAGCCACGGCACCGGCGTGGCGCAGAGAGCCTGGCGCACCGTTTCGGGCTGCGGGCGCGGGGTTAACGCGCACCATTGCGGCGGCGGTCCGGCAGGCGCTTCGGGCCAGAGGCCGTGGAGCACGAAGCCGAACCGGCCGTTGCGCCCGGAACACTGGATCGAGGCGGGATCGTGATCCTGCCGGCAGAACTCGGGCGACCACGAGACCGCGAGGCTATAGCCGGCGATGGGCGTACGCCGCACCGGTCCGTCGGGCCTGACCGGGGGCAGCGGCGCCAGTCGGGGCGGCAGGCTACACTGGTAGGCCTGGGCCATTGCCGGCGTGGGCAGCAGCGCCAGGAGGCCGGCGGCGAGGGCCTTCACAGCGGGGTGAAATCCAGCCCGATATCGGCAGCCGGAGCCGACTGGGTGAGGCGGCCAACCGAGACGTAGGTGACGCCGGAAGCGGCGATCGCGGCGATGGTATCGAGGCGGACGCCGCCCGAAGCCTCGGTCGGCACCCGGCCGTTCACGATCGCGACGGCCTCGCGCAGCATGGCGGGGTCCATGTTGTCGAGCAGCAGGTGACCCGCCCCGGCCGCCAAGGCCGGTTCGATCTGGCCGAGATGGTCGACCTCGCAGATCACCTCGACCCCGGCGGCGCGCGCTGCGCCGACGGCCTGGCCGATCGATCCGGCGACCGCGATATGGTTGTCCTTGATCATGGCGGCATCCCACAGGCCGAGCCGGTGGTTCTTCGCGCCCCCGGTGCGGGTGGCGTATTTTTCGAGGTGGCGAAGGCCGGGGATGGTCTTGCGGGTATCGAGCAGGGTGGCGTGACCCTGCATGGCATCGACATACTGGCGGGTCATCGTGGCGACGCCGGAGAGATGCTGGACGGTGTTGAGGGCGCTGCGTTCCGCCGTGAGCATGGCCCGCGCCTTGCCCGACAGGCGCATCAGCTCGGTCCCGGCGGGGACGCGGTCGCCTTCCTCATGGAGGATCTCGATCTCGACGGCCGGATCGAGCGCGCGGAAGAAGGCCGCGGCGATCGGCAGGCCGCAGACGACGATCGCATCGCGGCTGTCCATCACCCCGGCAAAGCGGGCGTTCGCAGGGATCACGCTCTCGCTGGTGACATCGCGGCCGCCGCCGGGCCAGCCTTCGCCAAGATCCTCGGCGAGAGTGGCGGCGACGAAGGCGGCGAGGTCGAAACCGGGGATGGCGAAGGTCATGGGCTCGGCATTTCGCCGACCACCGCCGTCAGCGCAACCCCGGATCAGTGAACGAAGCGCGCCACCACGTCGCGGTAGGAGCGCGAAACCTTCACCTGGGCCCCCGAATCGAGCACGAGGAAGCATTCGCCGTTGGTGTGGGGCTTGACCTGGCGGACCTGGTTGAGGTTGACGATGGTCGAGCGGTGGACGCGCTGGAACACGCGCGGATCGAGACGGCGTTCGAGGTCCTTCATCGTTTCGCGCAGGATCAGGCTGTTGTCGGCGGTGCGGATGCACATGTAGTCGCCCGCGGCCTCGATATGCTCGATGCTGTCGACGTCCACGCGGAAGATCTGCCCGCGGTCCTTGATGTTGATGAGCTTTTCATAACGCCCAGCGCCGAGGGCGGCGGCATCGCCTTCGTCCTCGGGCATCTGGTCGATGGCATCGGGCGCCACTTCGGCAAGGACGTTCTTGAGCTTTTCCGCCTCCTCCGCGCTGCGCTTTTCGGCGAGGCGCGTGCGGACGCGGTCGAGCGTGTCGGCAAGCTTGTCCTCGTCGACCGGCTTCATCAGGTAATTCACGGCATTGGCCTCGAAGGCGCGGACGGCGTGCTCCTGATAGGCGGTGACGAAGACGAACAGCGGCGGTTCGATCTCCATCACGCCCTTGACCACGGAGAAACCGTCAAACCCCGGCATCTGGATGTCGAGAAAGACGAGGTCCGGCTTTTCGGTCTTGATCTTGCGGATCGCCTCGCGCCCGTTGGAGCAGGTGTCGATCACCTCCACGTCGGGGAACTTCTCGAGCCTGAGCTGGAGCCCCTGGATCGCTAGCTTCTCGTCATCGACGAGGATTGTGCGAATGGTCATGCCTCACCTTGTATTGCGTGCCTCCCATACGGGCGGCGCGGCGATTGGTTTCAACCCGCCGCGAGCGCGGGGCGGGCAGCCGCCGCGCTCGCAGGCGCGGGTTCGCGGCGTTCGAACGGGATTTCGATCAGGACGGTGAACCCGCCTTCCGGCGGATCGATGATCTCGAAGCGGTGCCGGTCGCCATAGGCCTGGGCCAGCCGGTCGCGGATGTTCGCAAGGCCCACGCCGGTGGACACGGGTTCGCCGCCATCGAAAGTCACGCCAGACAGCCTGTTGTCGGCGGCGGTGTTTTGCAATCCCGGCCCGGTGTCGGAGACGGTGATGCGAAGCAGCGAGCCGACGAGTTGCGTGGTGATGGTGATTTCGGCCCCGCTCTCCTGCGTGCCCACGGCATATTTGATCGCATTCTCGACCAGCGGCTGAAGCAGCAGCGAGGGCAGCAGGCCGGCGCGGGTGGAATCGTCGATGTTGAAGGTGGTGCGCAGCCGCTCTTCGAAGCGCATGCGCTCGATATCGAGGTAGAGCTTCAGGGTTTCCACTTCCTGCGCGACGGTGACCCGCCCGGCAGGCTCGTTCACCAGGGTATAGCGCAGGAAGGCGGAGAGCCGGCTGAGCATGGCATTGGCCGGCTCGGTCTGCTTGAGCAGGACGAGGGTGGAGATCGAGTTCAGCGTGTTGAACAGGAAATGGGGGTTGAGCTGGTAGCGCAGCATGGCCAGCTGGGCCTGGGTCGCCTGGTTTTCCAGCCGGATCAGCTGATCGTTCTGCTCCTCGATCTGGAGGTAGAAGTTGATCGCGTAGTAGAGCGCCGACCATGCCGCGAGCAGGGTCATGTCGAGGTAGAACACGCCGATCAGCAGCTGCGCGAAGCTGGCGCCGCTCTCCGGCCGGTAAAGCCCGATTACCCAGGCATCGATGAAGGCGTAGAGCGTGACCGCCACCGGCAGGACCAGCGCGGTGACCCCCCAGGTGACGAGGGCGCGCTGGCTGATCAGCAGGCGGTAGATGACCGAGAGGATCAGGGAGATCGAAAAGCCGGTGACCGTGGCGATCAGCACGAGGACGAGGAACGAGGCGGGCTGGCCATTGGCGATCGACGACATGGCGCGCAGCAGCAGCGCCCCGCCCCAGCCGACCGCCTGGAGGCGCCAGAAGGCCTGGTTCTTGTTGGCGAAGAACGGGGTGGGGTGGAACGGCAGGACGGCCATGGGCGGGTTCTAGCGCAACTTTGCTGAATGCGGAAAGCCCATCCCGGTTTCCTTGCGGCACCGGCCGGCAAGCCCTCCACGGATGTGGAGGGCACACCCCATCAAGATCTCGCTTCGGTCACCGCCTTGGACAGCTGGTCCAGCCCGACCGCGCCGGTCAGCAGGGCATCGCCGATGACCCAGCTGGGCGTGCCGGTGAAGCCCAGCGTCTTGGCGAGATCGAGGTTGCGGACCAGTTCGGCCTCGGTTTCGGGCCGGGCGATAACGGCGCGGGCCCGGGCCATGTCGAGGCCGGCGGCCTGGGCGGCAGCGGCAATGGTTTCGGCATTTGGCCGGGCGCTGGCGAACATGGCCTTGTGGAACTCGGCATATTTGCCCTGCTCGGCCGCGGCGAGGGCCATCTTGGCCGCATCGGCGCTTTCCGCGGTGAGGATCGGCAGCTCGCGGACCACCACCTTGAGATCGGGATTGGCCGCGATCAGCGCATCGACGTCGCCCAGGCTCTTGCGGCAGTAGGCGCAGGCATAGTCGGTGAATTCCACCAGGACGACCTTGCCCTGCGGATTGCCGAGCACCGCGCCGGGCACGGCCCGCTCCACATCGCCGCGCACGCTGGCGAGCTGGTGCGCGTTCTGGCGGCGCTCCAGCTCGGCCATGGCCTTGGGCAGGACTTCGGGGTGGGCCATCAGGTAATCGTGGATCACCTGCTCGATCGCGGCGCGATCCTCCCCGGCGAGGCGCGCCGCGGGATCGGCACCGATGCGGTGGGATTCCCACAGCCACCCGCCAAGGGCGCCGATCGCGGCGAAGGCGAGGGCGACGGCGGCATTGACGAAGAACGCGCGGTTGCGGGGGAAATTGGCCATGGCAGCTGGCTTACTTGCGCTTCTTGCGCCGTTCAATCTCGGCGCGGGCCTGCATCGCGATATCCTGTGCGCGGATCGCATCGGCAGAGCCCGTCGGCAGCCCGGAAAGCGCGGTTTCGGCGCTGCCGAGGGCAAGCGGCCACTGCTGCTGCAGGACCTGCTGCTCGGCGCTGGCCAGCCGGGCGCGCGGACCATCGCCGTTGGCGTTGTAGACCACGCCGAGCTGGTACCAGGCATCGGGATTCTCGCGATCACGCGCGACCGCGGCCCTGAGCACGCGCTGTGCTTCGGCAAGGTTCTTCGGATCCTCGGTAGCGACGAGGGCGTGGCCGAAGGTGGTGGCGATCAGCGGCTGGTTGCCGGTCAGCTCGGTCGCCCGGCGCAAGGCGGCCAGGGCTTCGGCGGGCTTGCCGGATTCGAGCAGGATCTGGCCCTTGAGCTCGAGAAAATAGGGATCGGCCGGCGCGGTTTGCAGCAGGGCGTCGACCTCGCCCATCGCCTTGTCCATCAGCGCCTGCTTGTGCCAGGCATAGGCGCGGGCGTAGCGTCCGGGCACCGAGGTATCGCTGACCGGATAGGCGGCGAGCACGGCTTCGGGTTCGGCCAGGTAGCCGTAGAGCTTGGCCTTGGCCCGGCGGAAGCGGGCTTCCAGCACGGGATCGCTGGGGCGGTTCCAGGCCGGGTCCTTCTTGTAGGTTTCCTCCAGGAGGGCGATGCGGTCGCTCTCCAGCGGGTGAGTGGACATGAAGGGGTCCTGGTCGGCCTGGCTGTAGCCGCGCTTGTAGCCTTCGGCCTCGAGCTTCTTGAAGAACTCGATCGAGCCGCGCCCGCTGATGCCGGACTTGGCCAGGAAAGTGGCCCCGGCGGCATCGGCCTGGGCTTCCTGGACCCGGCTGAAGGCGAGGTACTTGCCCATGGCCGCGCTTTGCCCGGCCATGATGGCCGCCATGCCGGCATCGCCCCCGCCAGCGGCCATGGCCGCAGCGCCGATGAGCAGCGAGAGCAGGCTGATCGTACCGGCGGACTTGGCCCCCTGTTCGCCGCTGATGGCATGGCCGCCGGTGACGTGGCCGAGTTCGTGAGCGATGACGCCCTGGACCTGGTTGGCGCTATCCGCCGCGTTGATCAGGCCGGCATTGAGGTAGACCGTCTGCCCATTCATGACGAAGGCGTTGATCGTGTTGTCGCCGACGAGGACGACATCGACATTGCGCGGATCCAGCCCGGCGGCCTTGACCAGCGGATTGGCCATGTCATGCAGCAGGGCCTCGGTTTCCGCATCGCGCAGGATCGACTGGGCGGCGGCCGGGCGGGCGATGAAGACCGCCAGGGCCAGGAAGGCTGCGGCGAGGCGCAGCAGGCGCAGGGCGGAGCGGGGCGAAGAAGACGGGCGCATTGCCGCCGCACCATCACCCGCGCGCCTGAACCTCATGTGAAAACTGGCCATGGCCGAGGCCATAGCCGGTTTACGGGCGGGGTGCGCGCCCTATCGGCGAGGGCTCAGTCGAGCAGCTTGCGCGCGGCTCGTTCGACCAGCGCCGGATCGGCGACTTCGCCAAGCATGACCACGCGGCCTTCCGGCGTGCGCCGGGCAAGGACGAGGGCAAATTCCTCCCCTTCGGCAGGCAAGGCGTCGAGCGAACGGGTCGGCAATTGACGCAGGCGGAAGGCCAGCCGGTCACGCGCGGGAACCTGCGGTTCGCCCGAGGCGGCGCGGCGCATCCGGCGTTCGATCTGGACCACGCCCTTCAACCCGCCCGGCTGGACGGCGAGGAACCGCGCAAGTTCGCCGCCCGGCAGGGCAATGCGGCGGGCATGGGCGATGACGGTGGCATATTCGGTAAGCCGGGTCTTGTCGTAGTCTGCCCCGAACACGAGCTTGACCAGCGGGATCAGCGGCGCGCGCTCCTGCATGACGAGCCCGGCATCGGCGACGAGTTCGTGCAAGGTCTCGGGATCGGCGTCGGCGGCGAGGGCGAATTCATGGGCCCGGCCGATCGCCTCGTACAGCGCCTGGCGACTGCGCTCGCCGGCGGCGGCGGCCTGGTGGGCCAGATCGCGCGCACTGGCGAGAATATCGGCAAGGCTGGCCTCGGCGGTGGAATCCCACCCGGTTGCCTCGTCCAGCGAGAAGGCGCCGAGGTCGAGGGGCTCCTGGGCAAGGTCGGCCGGGCCATCGGCCCACTCGGTCAGCGGCTCGGCATCGCGGCGCGACGGCGCGCGCGGGGTGAGAGCCCGGTCGATTGCGTGCATCAGTTCGTCGGTGGTCTGCTGGTCGGCCAGTTCCTTCCAGTTGATCACGCCGTAGATGCAGTCGATCCCGGTGCTTTCGGCATCGCGGGAGAACGGCAGCAGAATGCCGCGATAAAGAATGGTGCGGCTGCGCTGGTTGACGAATTCGGCCTCGAACCCGACCGGCGACTGGTTGCCGAAGATCTGCAGGTAATGATCGGTGATGCGCGACAGCAGGGTGCGGCCGGGCACGTCTTCCAGCCGGCGCAGGGCCTGGCCGGCACAGCCCGATTCCTCGGCGAGGGCCGGGCCGACATAGCGCACGAGCGGGTGATCGACCCCTTCGGCGAAATCGAGCAGAACGGCATGGGGATCGAAATCGGGCAGTTGCCCGATGGCGAGGTCGCCGATCAGCGGGAACGACCGGTCGCCCAGCAGGCTGGCCCAGTGGTTATAGGCGCGCACCTGGAGGCGGCGCTCGTCCTGCCCCACGGAGGGCGGGGGCGCTTCATGGCCGATCTCGTCCTCGAGCGGATCGTAACCCTCGGCATCGCCATAGTCCGAGAAATCGCCGCGCAACCTGTCCATTTACCCGAGTTCCCTGATAGATCAGGGCACCGGTCTTGGCGCAACATGGTTGAAAAAGGGTTAAAGTTGCGCCGGTTGCCGCTCAGGCGCGCCCCAGCACCACGCCCTCGCCGCGCGCGGGCATGGGGGCGAGGAAGTGCAGAAACAGGCCGCTCAGCGCCATGTAGCCGGCCGCCATGCCAAGGGCCCTGCGCAGGCCTGCGAAATCGGCCAGGGTTCCCCACCCCCAGGCGGCGATGGCGGCGGCGCCGAGGACGGTGGCCTGGTTGATCGACATGATCCGCCCGAGCATGTCTTCCGGCGCGCGGAGCTGGGTGCTCACGTTCATGGTCGTCATGCTCAGGGCCCAGGCCATGCCCCCGACGAGAACACAGGGGAGCGCGGCGAGCACCGAGGAAGCGACGGACAGGCCGGCGAGGCCGAGGCTGACGGTCGCCGTCGCCGCGGCAATGGTCCATTCCGCTCCCGCGCGGCGGCGCAGCGTCGGGGCGAAAATGGCGCCCGCGACCGAGCCGACCCCGAAAGCGCCGAGCAGCACGCCGAAATCGGTCTCCCCGCCATGGAGATTGCGCACCACGACCGGCAGCAGGGCCTGAACGGCCATGGCCCCGGAGGTATAGGCCATGCCGCGCAACAGCAGCCGCCGCAGCGGCGGCGAGGCGGCATACCCGATCAGCCCGGCCCTTATCGAGGGGAGCAGCGGCTGACGCCGGGGCGGCAGGGCTCGCGGCCGCCACCGTGCGAACACCGCGATAAGGGCGACGTAGCTCAATGCATTCACCGCAAAGGCGGCCGAGACCCCCGCCACGGCGAGGATCATCCCGCCCAGGGCCGGGCCCACGGTCCGCGCCAGGTTGAACGCGACCGAATTGAGCGAGATCGCCTGCGGCAGCACCCGCCCGTCGACGAGCGCGCGGACCGAAGCCTGCCAAGCCGGCAACTGCATGGTCATGCCCGCGCCGACCAGCAGGCTGAAGCCAAGCAGCGACCAGGGCGTGAGCTGCCCGCGCCAGGCCTGAACGGCAAGGACCGCCGAGACCAGCAGCATGAACCAGTTCGCCAGCAGCATGATCCGGCGGCGATCGAAGTTGTCGGCCAGGGCGCCCGCCGGAACCGAAAGGAACAGCATGGCCATGGCGTTGGCCGCCTGTACCCCCGCGACCATGCGGTGTTCGCTGGTCAGCTCGGTCATCAGCCAGCCGGCGCCGACGAGCTGGATCTGGGCGCCGATCTGCGACAGCGTGTTGGCCGCCCAGACATTGCGGAAGGCGGCGAACCCGAATGGCGCAAAGGTGCCCGGGCGCTGCGCGGTGGGGGGCTGGTCCCGCCTGGCTGGATCGTCGCTGCCATCGGCCATGGACCAGCCGATGGCCAGCATTGCGCGATCGGTCAACCGGCAGGCGACGAATAAGGCCTCAACGCCGAGGCGAACCACCCAGCATGTAGCGCAGGCGAATCACCTGGCGGACCGGGGCGCCGTCCACCGCGAAGGCCGCCGCGGCGAAGCTGGGCGGCCCGAAGCGGACCGGCGCATCGCGCGAGAAGCCAAATCCCTCGCGCGGGAGCATCATCATCTTGTCGAGCTTGCCGTTGGCGTTCTCGTCATGGAACAGCGAGATTGCGTAGCGGCCAACCGGCATCGGCCCGAAATCGAAGGCGACCGCGCCGCTCGCGGGCACGGCGACCGCCACGTGCCGGCCCGCCGGGTCCTTGCCGCAATCGGGGAACATGGCGGGGTTGGCCGTGATGCAGGCGAGCACCCGGCCCTGCGCGCTGCGCAGGCCGCTGACCATCACGCTGACATCCTGCGGCGGCGCCGAGGCGCCGGTCAGCAGGGCCGCAGCCGCGCCGAGGATCAAGGTGCGAGCAAGCCGCGATCGGTGCCGCACAAACGATCCCAGAAGCGGAAGTAGAGGCCGTAGTTGCATTGATAATGCTCGTGATGACGGTGGTGGTGGGATGCGGTTATCAGCCACTGGCCTGCGCGCGAATGAACAAGGGCCCGGGGAAACATCTCCCAGCCCATGTGGTTGGTGACGCCCATGATCGTCATGACCGTGAGGACCACGCCAAGCATGGCGACGTGGATCGGCACGAGAAAGACCAGCACGGGGATGACCACGGCGCCGCTCAGCGCCTCGATCGGATGGAAGCTCATTGCCGCCCAGGCCGTCGGCGGGCGGCTGGCGTGGTGGACCGCGTGGGCCAGGCGGAACCAGCGCGGGCGGTGCATCAGCCGGTGAGTCCAGTAGAACCAGGTATCGTGGACGAAGAGGTAGAGCAGCACGGAAAGCGGCAGGTACCACAGGGGATAGGCATGGAGTTCGGCGTAGATCCGGGTCCAGCCGCGGGCCTGCCAGCCCCAGGCGACGACGCCCGCCGGCATGCCGTAGATCGCGGCGGAGAGCAGCGACCAGGCGATCTCGCTGCGGATCTGGCGGTCCATCCCCCGATAGAGCCCGGGGCGCACCGCGCGGGTGGCGAGGGCAAAGCCGCCGCTCGCGAGCAAGTAGCGCACGGCGACGATCGCCGTCATGGCGAGCGCCGAGGCCGCTGCGGGGATGAGCATTCCTTCCACCCGCCGCTCATGCCCGATTGGCGGGCGAATGGACAGGCCTGCCGCGACCAGCGGTCGGAACGCGGCCCCTGCGCGGATCGTTTATCGCGCAAAGGAGATTACATTCATGGCCACCCTTCCCCTCCGATCGGAGCGGGCGGCGGGCGAGCAGTTCCTGAGTGACGCGTTCCAGCAGCAGCTGGCGCGATGGAACCGTGCGCGCCTTGCCCCCGCCTTCCCCACCGCCGACTGGCAGCAACGGCTTGCCGACGACCTGACGATGCAGCGCCTCGAAGGCGCGTTCCTCGAAGACCTGCGCTCCGAGATCGCGCCGCTGGCCGCCGAAGCGCCCGCGGACGCCGACGATTTCGTTGCCTGGTTTGGCGGACTGGAAGCGACCGGGCCTGGGCAGCACGATCGGCTGCATGAATGGCTGGCAGAGCGGGCGAGCCTTGATGAGGTGCGCTGGTTCCTGCGCCAGGAGGCCGCTGGCGAAGCGGGGTTCGACGACCTTGTCGCACTTACGCAGTTGAAGCTGCCCGATCGCGCCAAGCTGGAACTGGCCCGCAATTACTGGGACGAGATGGGCCGGGGCGACGCGCGGGGCATGCACGGGCCGATGCTGGCGCGGCTGACCCGGGCGCTGAAGCTGTCACCCGAGATCGAGACGACCTGCTGGGAAAGCCTCGCCCTCGCCAATGCCATGACCGCCATGGCGACGAACCGGCGCTATGCGTGGCACAGCGTCGGCGCACTGGGCGTGATCGAGCTTACCGCGCCGGCCCGCTCGGCTCTGACCGCGGCAGCGCTGCGGCGGCTGGGCCGGTCGGGCGGCGAGCGGCGCTATTTCGAACTTCACGCCCATCTCGACATCCGTCACGCCGAGGCGTGGCTGGCCGAGGCGATCCACCCGCTGGTGGCGGAAGAGCCGGCGCGCGCCCGGGCCATTGCCGAGGGCGCGCTGATCCGGCTGGCCTGCGGCGCGCGCTGCTATGCGCGCTACCGCAGCCATTTCGGGATCTAGGATCAGCTCACGCGGCGAACCTTGCCGGCGTGCTGGCCGAGACCACTGGGGCCGCGCGGGCGGAACCGGCGCTTGGGCCGGGCCTCGCCGTCGGGGCGCTCGGCGCGGTCACCGTCCGGGCGGCCACCCTGCGGCCGACCACCATGGCCGCCGCCGTGACCACCACCGTGGCTGCGCTGGCCATCGCGGTTGCCCTGCGGGCGCCCGCCGGCGCGCTGACCGCCGCGCTGGCCATGACGATCACCGCGCACTTCACGGTCCGCCCCGGCTTCGCCTGGATCGACCTTCTTGGGCGCGGGCAAGCTGGCGGCGAGCTTGAGGAAGTCTTCCGGCAGCGGCTGCGGGGTGAGCTTCACCTTGGTCAGCCGCTCGATGTCGCGGATATAGGGCCGCTCGTCCGGCGCGATGTAGCTGAGCGCGATGCCATCGGCCCCGGCGCGCGCGGTGCGGCCGATGCGGTGGACGTACTGCTCGGGCACGTTCGGTATCTCGAAGTTGAACACGTGGCTCACGCCCGACACGTCGATCCCGCGCGCGGCGATGTCGGTCGCCACGAGGATCGGCACCGTGCCCTGGCGGAAGCCTTCGAGGGCGCGGGTACGCTGGGCCTGGCTCTTGTTGCCGTGGATCGCCGCCGAGCTGACCCCGGCGCCCGCGAGGTGGCGCACCACGCGATCGGCCCCATGCTTGGTGCGGGTGAAGACCAGCGCGCGGTCGATCGACTTGTCGGCAAGGCCGGCGCGCAGGGTCAGGGTCAACAGCGCCTGCTTTTCGGCCTGGTTGACGAGGGTGCCATACTGCTCGACCCGCTCGGCCGTGGTCGCCTGCGGGGCGACCTCGACGCGGACCGGGTCGTTGATGAAGCGCTTGCCGAGATCGGCGATCGCCTGCGGCATGGTCGCCGAGAAGAACAGGCTCTGCCGGTCCTTGGGCAGGAGCGCGGCGACGCGGGTCAGCGGCTGGATGAAGCCGAGGTCCATCATCTGGTCGGCTTCGTCGAGCACGAAGATCTCGACATGGCGCAGGGTCAGCGCGCGCTGGTCGATCAGGTCGAGCAGGCGGCCGGGCGTGGCGACGAGGACGTCAGTGCCCTGGGTCAGCGCGCGGGCCTGCTTGCCGACCGGCACGCCGCCGAACACGCACTGCACGCCGAGGCGCAGGTACTTGGCATAGCCGCGCATGTTGTCGGCGATCTGCGCGGCGAGTTCGCGCGTGGGCGAGAGCACCAGCATCCGGCACGAGGCCGGCTTCAACTGCTGCGGGTTGCCGGCGAGGCGATGGAGCGAGGGCAGCGCGAAGGCCGCCGTCTTGCCGGTCCCGGTCTGGGCGATCCCGAGCAGGTCGCGCCCCTCGAGAAGGGCCGGGATGGCCTGGCGCTGGATCGGCGTGGGATCGGCGTAGCCCTTGGTTTCAAGCGCACGCAGAATCGGTTCGGCGAGGCCGAGTTCGGAAAAATAGGACATGTATTTCAAGGCTTTCATTTGCCGCGCGAACGAGCTGGTCGCACGGAAGGGCATGGGTTCGCGGTTCGCGACCCGTGCGTGAAGGGGAAGCTCGTGAAGTGGCCCGTGCATCGCCGCGGATCAGGCACTTCGGGGCGCCGATCTCACGCTGGCGGACGATTGCGCGAGGGAGCCCCGCGTCGGTCACGACCGGGCCCCTAAAGAGCATCGCGCGATAAAGCAAGGAAATTGCGCGTGGCGCCGGTTGCCCCCGACGCCGCGCCGTGGTTGAATCCCGCAATGCGCGAACCGATCAGCCCCTGCAACCGCGTTTGCCGGATCGACCAGCGCACCGGTTGGTGCTTGGGCTGCCGCCGTACACTGACGGAGATCGCCGACTGGCCGATGCTCACGCCAGCGGAGAAGCAGGCGCTGATTGATGAGCTGGACCGGCGTATCTAGGGCCGGGCCCCTAGTCGCCCCAGGCGGCGCAGTTCGGATCGGCGCCGACAACCTGGCGGCGCAGCGCGGCCCGGGCCAGCCGCTCCACCTCCGTCTTGCGCCGGGCCGCCGCCAGCGGAAGCAGCGGCGCCGGGCGCAGGATCTCGGCATCGTAGCCATCGCCCACGATCAGACCGCAGGCCTCGGGCCGGAACGCCTCGGTTTCCATGCAGCCGCGATCGAGCGCGGGGTGCAGGCCCCAGAAAAACCGGTCGCAATGATCGAGATAGTCCGGCCACTTGGCATCGCCGAGCAGATCGGCCCGGCTCACCTTGATTTCGACGATGATCACGTGGCCCTTGGCATCGATCCCCATCAGATCGGCCCGCCGCCCGCCCCGCAATGGCATCTCGGCCATGCACCAGATGCTATTGCGCGCGAACAGCCGCCCGATCCCGCGGGCAACGGCGGAAGCATGGCGCGCCTCGGCGAAAGTGCGATCGGAATCGGGTGCGAGCGGTTGGGAAGCCATGTCCGCAATCTAGAACATATCAGGAACCGTGCAAGCGGTTATCGCCGTCAGGCCAGCGGGCGACGCTCCGGCGGGGCCAGTGCGACCAGAGAGTCGCGCGCGGCGCTGAATTCGCCGTAGAGCGTGGCGGCAGCGGCGCGGATGCCGGTCCCACGCCCATGCAGCGACAGCAGCGCGCGCAGGCCCGTTTCGAGAATGGCCGAAAGATCCTCGACCCCCCGGCGGGCGACAGCGAGCCGCTGGCCGCCGGCCTGGACAATGGCCGCGGGAAAGGCCCGCGCGGGGCCATCAAGCGGCGGCCCCGCCTGGCCCGCTAGGGCGGCCACCACCGCGGCAGCCTCGTGAATGGCCCCCCAATGCTCGGCCAGCCCCGCAGGCCGTGGCGGCGCGGCTGGTGAAAACGATTCGGGGGGCATGGCGCTCATGCCGCCCTGCGTAAACGCGCAGCCTTGCGAAATGCCTAAGCCCCGCGCGCGCGCCGATGACGCGCATTTGGCTCTGGCAAGCCCGCCGCGCCTCTGCTAGGCGGCCTCGGCACGCACCCGTAGCTCAGCTGGATAGAGCGCTGCCCTCCGAAGGCAGAGGCCACAGGTTCGAATCCTGTCGGGTGCGCCAGTAGCCTCGTGTTTTCTGGCTGGCGCCACCTTCCCCAACATCGAACCGAGAAATGCCGGCCGAATGGGCTCTTGCTGGCGTTGACCATGTCCGCGCCAGGCCGGCGGCAGGATATGCCGCAGCTTGCCGCTTGACGCGGCTGCCATGGCGGCGGGGCGGACAACTACGGAAAAAACTGAGCCCCACTGCGGCTATCGTTGAAGCCTGACAGATCCGGGTTTGCCGACAGCCGTCCGGCTCGGGCCAACCTGGCAACAATGGACAGGATTCAATCCATGCAAGACCTCACCCTACCCGCGCCCGCCACGCGCAATTCAGCTGCCGGCATGGGTGGGGAGCCAAGATCGTGAGCGCGACTGTCGGCCAGCGGGTTAGCGCGGTCATCGACATGCGCGAATACGCCAGGAAGGCTCGGCCGGGGCAGGACTGGTTCGCGGGACGCACCGCGCCAGCCTTCGCCGACGACGCCGTCTCCATTTCGGCCGTCGCCTTGCGCGGCACCGGACAGGTCGAAGCCCTTGGCGCCGACGAGTGCGTGCTCGTGCTGGCGGGAAGCCTCCAGATCGTCAGCGCCGGCGGGGCGCTGCGTCTTGAAACCGAGGACTGCGGGGTCATTCCGTTCGGTACCTCGTTCACCTGGACCGCTTCGGACGACCTGCTGGCGCTGGTCTACTCTGCGGCTACGGACCAACCCGGCAACAGCACCGTACCGCTGGCGATCGACAAGACTGCCCCACTTAACCCATCAAACCCTCCGGCGCTGGAAAACCTGCTCGGTGAGGTGCCCACCTGCCGCGGCTTTTCCGATTACGTGTCGGCCAACCGGGAATTCTGCGCGGGCACGTGGGATTCGACGCCCTATCACCGCCGGCGGATTCCTTACCGGCAAGTCGAATTCATGCTGCTGCTCGAGGGCAGCGTGACCTTTGCCGACGACGAGGGTAGCGTGACCTTCACCAAGGGCGACGTGTGCATGTTCGTGCGGGGGGATGGCTGCTCGTGGTTGAGCGAAGTCTATGTCAAGAAGGTCTTTGCCACGCAGCGGCCCGTCGCCTGATCGCGGCGGCCGAAGGGCGCCGTCATGGACGGTCGTGACGGCGAGCTGCGCCTGACTCGGTTCGGCCCGGAACACCTCGACCAGGCGCTCGGCCTCTCGCAGGCGCTGAACTGGCCCTATCGCCGCGAGGACTGGGCCTTTGCGGCGGACCTGGGCAGTGGCTTTGCGGCCGAGCGCGATGGGCACCTGCTGGGGACAGCGCTGTGGTGGCCCTATGGGACGAACTTCGCATCGGCGGGCATGATCATCGTCTCGGGCAACGCGCAGCGCCAGGGAATCGGCGCCCGGCTGACGGACGCACTGCTTGCCGATGCCAGCGGCCGGCCGATCATCCTCAATTCCACGCGAGAGGGCGCAGCGCTCTACGCGCGGCTCGGATTCCGGCCCTACGGGAGGATTATTCAGCACCAGGCCAAGCTGGACAGGCGCCCTCAGCCCGTGGCCAATGTCGCGCTGCGCCGGAACCGGGATGACGAGCGCGCGGCCATCCTCGCGCTAGATCGCGCCGGCTCCGGCATGGAACGCGCGAGGATGGTGGGTGCGGTGCTCGACATGGCCGATACCGTGGTGGTTGAACGCGATGGCCGGATCGCCGGATATGGCTGCGTGCGGCGATGGGGCCGGGGCGTGGTGATCGGTCCCATCATCGCCGGCGGCCAGACGGATGCGCGGGCGATCATCGCGGCGCTCGCGGCCGGTTGCGTGGGCGAGTTCGTCCGCATCGATGTCACCGATCACTCGGGCCTAGCCGCATGGCTCGAGGAGCTTGGACTGCCGGCGGTTGACGACGCGGAGTCGATGGTGCTCGGTACACCGCCCGAGGCCAGCGCGCAGGCCACGCTGTTCGCCCTGGCGAACCAGTCGCTCGGGTAGCCCGAGCGACCTTCGCCCTCAGAGCGGACCCACTTTCAGCTTGGTGCCATCGGTCAACCGCGACAGGCGGAACGGCGAGGCATCGACAGCGGGCGTTTCATTACGGATGAGTTGTGCCGCGAGATAGCCGATGCCCGGACCGGTGCCGAAGCCATGGCCCGAACACCCGGCGGCAACATACAACCCGCTGATTGCATCGACCCCCGAGATGGCCGGCACTGCATCCGGGGTGCAATCGACGAAAGCGCCCCAGGTGTGATCGATTTCGAGGTTGGCCAAGGCCGGGAAGGTACCGCGCACGTTATCCATCATGGTATTGACCAGGCGGGCGGAAGGAGCGGGATCGAGAATGCGGTTCTGCTCGAAGAGCCGGTCGTTGTTCGTGAGCAGTGCGCCGATCGATTCCGGGCCCGTGAACATCGACTTGCCGACCTGCATCTTGACGGCCTTGATGCGTTGGATGAATTGCGGAAGGAAATTGCGGGCGTAGCGGATGCCCTGGGCGGTGAGCTCGAGCGTCGCGGTGCCGCTGATCGCCAGGGTGTAGCTGCCGTCGATCCGACGGGTCATGGCGAAATCGGGCGAATAGAGCACTTCGCCGACATTGGCCGTCGGCTTCGTGCGCACCGCCGTCTGGCGAACTGCCGCCTGGGGAAAGCTGACGCCGTGAGCCCGCAGGAAGCGTGATGCCCAGGCGCCCGCGGCGCAGAGAACCGCGCTGGTCCGGATGTATCCCGCCTCGGTGTGCAGCCCGACGATGCAGCCGTTGGCGATATCGAGCGCGCGTGCCGCGCAGTTCTGGTGAATTGTGGCGCCCCTGGCGCGCGCGCCTTCGGCGAGTACAGGGGCCGCGAGCCACGGCTCCGCCTTGCCGTCATCGACTGAATGGAGGCCGCCGCGCCACTGGTGGCGGGTCGTCGGAATTCGTTCCGCCGCCTCGGCTGCGGTCAGCATGCGGGTGTTCACGCCGAATTCCTTGGCCACGGTCAACCATGACTCCCAGGCGGCCAGGGCCTTCTCGTCATAGGTGGCATAAACCAGGCCGCTGCGGCGAAAGCCGAGGTCGCTGCCGATCTCTTCGGCAAGGCCATCCCACAGCCGCATCGACAGCTGCGTCAGCGGCATCTCGCGAGGATCGCGGTTTTGCTGGCGGCACCAGCCCCAGGTCCGGCTGGACTGCTCGCACCCGATGTGGCCCTTCTCCACCAGCGCGACCGAATGCCCTTGGCGGGCCAGGTAGTAAGCCGTTGCCGTGCCAACGATGCCGCCGCCCACGATCACCACGTCTGCGGCTGCGGGCAGGACTTCGTCGCTGGCTATGCGCTTGATCGCTGGAAACATGGACGGTGCCTCATGAACGGTTGCGAAGTCGCGGGTGCCCGGTTAGCCCGAAGCCTTCCGGCGGGCACAGCGATTGCGGCCTTTCGGCCGAATATTATTCCGAATGAGCACCGGGGTGCAGCACAAGCCCCCATCAACGCGGCGGACTTGCCGGTCATATGGCGGCGATCTGCAAGGGTGAGCCATCGACCAGCCGCGACAGGCGGAAGGGCGCTGGATCGACGCAGGGATCGTCGCCGCGCAGCAGTTGCGTGGCGAGATAGGCGATGCCCGGCCCCATGCCGAAGCCGTGGCCCGAACAGCCTGCCGCGAGCACCAGCCCCTCGACCTGGTCGACCTTGGAAATCACCGGCACGGCATCGGGCGAGCAATCGACCAGCGATCCCCATGCGCTGGCGACCTGGACCTCGGCGAGCTGCGGAAAGGCGGCGCGCACTCCCCGCAGGATCTTGCGCACCAGCCACTGCTGCGGGGCCGGATCGAGCACGCGGTTCTGCTCGAAGATCCGGTCGTTGTTGGTCAGCAAGGCTGGCAGCGATTCAGGCCCGGTGACGAACGAGCGCCCGATCCCGAGGCGGACGTTCTTGAGCCGCTTGGTGAACTGCGGGAGAAATTCGCGCGCGTAGCGGATTCCCTGCGGCGTGATGTCGATCGTTGCCTTACCGCTGATCGCCAGGGTGTAGCTGCCATCGAGGCGGCGGGTCATGGCGAAGTCGGGGGAATAGAGGCAGGCGCCGACGTCGACAGTCGGCACGGTGCGGATGGCGGTCTGGCGCACCCCGGCTTGCGGGAAGCTGATCCCGTGCGGGCGCAGGAAACGCGAAGCCCAGGCGCCCGCGCCGCAAATCACGGCGCTGGTCTTGATCAGCCCCTGCTCGGTGCGAACCCCGACAATTCGGCCATTGCTGATGTCCAGGCCCCTGGCGGCGCAGTTCTGATGGATCGTAGCGCCCAGCGCCTGCGCGCCGGCCGCCAGGACCGGGGCTGCCAGGGCCGGCTCGGCCTTGCCATCGCCAGCCGAATATACGCCTCCGATCCACCTCCTTGGACCCTGACGAATGTGTTCGGCGACCTGGCCGGCGGTCAACATGCGGGTGTCGACGCCATCGGCGCGGCCGATCGGGTTCCAGCTCGCCCACTGCTCCAGCACGGCCTCGTTATCCGTCGCAAAGTACAGCCCGGTGCGCCGGAAGCCGAGATCACGGCCGATTTCTGCGGCGAAGGTGTCCCACAGCCGCATGGAGACATGCGACAGGGGCAGCTCGCGCAGATCGCGGTTCTGCTGGCGGCACCACCCCCAGTTACGGCTGGATTGCTCACAGGCAATATGGCCCTTTTCCACGAGAGCGACCGAGATGCCCTGCTTGGCGAGGAAGTAGGCCGAGGCGGCGCCGACGATGCCGCCACCGACGATGACGGCGTCGGCGGTGCTGGGCAGTCGCTCGTTACTGGCGATGCGTTCGACAACTGGCGACATGAGTGGGAAGCCCCCTGCTCGAGCAAATCCTGATCGCTCCACCATGGCAGCGGCCGGGCGACAGATTATGCCAAATCGGCCGATGCAACCGGCCGATTCCGACAGTTCGTCAAGCCTTCAAGGGACTGGAGCGCCGGCGAGATGGCCTGGAATCGGCAGCAGCGGCGGCCCGGTCAGCACGGGGAGGTGCAGCCGGCGCCACGACAGCCGCGTGGTGAACAGTCGTCGGCACGTTGTGCCGCGCGGCCGCGCGAAAATCGAACCAGGCTGCGGCGCCAGGCGGCAACTTGGGTATATCTCGCGGGAATACGCTGGATATGATCGCCACATCGGGACCGGTCTGCGCCGGCGAGAAAGGTGCCAGAGCGATGAGCGAGTTCTGTTCCCAGTATCGCATCCCTGGCTGCGGCGGCACGAGGGTTTGGTTGGCAGTGACGGCTTCATGAGCATCCTTGATGCGTCCTTCTCGCGCCGGCGGCTGATCGGCGCCGGGCTGGCAGGGGCCGGGGCGCTGGCGCTGGAGGGTTGCGGACCCGGCCATGCCCCCGCGCGGCCGAAGCGGGGCGGCACGATCCGGGTGGCCGCGCATGCGTCGTCGACCTCGGACACGCTCGATCCGGCCAAAGGCGCCACCGCACTCGATTATGTCCGGCATTTCATGCTGTACAACGGTCTCACCTGCATTGAGGACAGCGCGCTTGCGCCGCAGCTCTCCCTGGCCACGGCGATCGAGTCCACAGACCTCACCAACTGGCACGTTACCCTGCGCCGCGGAGTGCGGTTCCATGACGGCGGCGAACTGACCTCCGCCGACGTTGTCCATTCTCTGCTGCGCCACAAGGACCCGGCGGTGGGCTCGAAAGTCGCAGCCATTGCCGCGCAGTTCGCCGAGGTGCGCAGCGAGGGACGCTACGGCGTGGCGATCCGGCTCACGGGGCCGAACGCGGACCTGCCGAACCTCCTGTCAGTATCGCACATGGTGATCGTCAAGGCCGGGCAGGACCGACCGGATGGGACCGGCAGCGGCCCGTTCCGGCTCGAGGACTTCAAGCCGGGCATCCACACCGTGGTGGTGCGCAACCCGGAATACTGGATCGAGGGGCGGCCCCGGCTCGACCGCATCGAGCTCATCGCCATTCCGGACGAAGTCAGCCGGGTCAACGCCCTGCTTTCGGGCGATGTGCAGCTGATCAATGCAATGAATCCGCGTTCCGTGCGCCGGGTCCGGGCCGATCCGAACTACGAGGCGCTCGTCACCCCTTCGTCGCTGTTCACCGATGTGATCATGCGGCAGGACGCGCTGCCCACCGGCAACCCGGATTTCGTCCAGGCTGTCAAGCTCATGCTGGACCGGCCGCTGATCAACCGCGCGGTCTTCCGCGACTACGCGACGATCGCCAATGACCAGCCGATCGCCCCTTTCCAACCCTATTTCAACCCGCACGTGCCGCAGACGACGCTCGATCTCGACAGGGCCCGGTGGCACATTCGGCGGTCGGGGCTAACCGGCGTCCGCCTGCCGCTCTACTGTTCCACCGCCGCCGAAGGCTCGGTCGACATGGCCTCCATCCTTCAGGAATACGGTTCGCGGGCGGGCCTGAATTTCGCAGTCAACCGGATGCCGGCCGACGGGTATTTCTCGACCCACTGGATGCGCCACCCAATGACCTTCGGGAACACCAATCCCCGGCCCACGGCGGACCTGATGTTCAGCGTGCTGTTCGAGTCCAAGGCGCCCTGGAACGAGAGCGGCTGGAAGAATGACCGGTTCGACCAGCTGCTGGTCGAGGCACGCGGCACAGCCGATCAGGCGCTGCGCACCGAACTCTATGGCGAGATGCAGCAGATCGTGCATGACAAGTGCGGAGTCGCCATTCCCGTTTTCATCAGCCTGATCGACGGGCATGACCGGCGGCTGAAGGGCCTGAGGCCAATCCCGCTCGGGGGCTTCATGGGCTACCGCTTCGGTGAATATGCATGGTGGGACGAATGAGCGCGCCGGCCGGTTCATCGCGCCGCGCAGGGCAAGGGCTGATCCGCCTGATCGCCCTGCGCGTCGCCTCGGCCCTGCTGACCTTGCTGATGGTCTCCGCCGTGGTTTTCACCATCAGCGGCCTGCTGCCGGGCGACGCGGCGCAGGAGGTGCTGGGTCAGACCGCCACCCCCCAGCAGGTGGCCGCCCTGCGCCATGAGATGGGACTAGATCAGCCCGCCTTCACCCGCTACTTTCAGTGGCTTTCCGCGCTTCTGGCAGGAGATCCCGGGACCTCCTACGTCGCGAACATGCCGGTGAAGGCGATCATCGCGGACCGCCTGCCCAAGACCCTGACGCTCGCGGGCATCACAGCGGCGATCTCAGTGGTCATCGCCCTCGCCATCGGCATCGTCAGCGCGATCAACCGGGGCGGGCGGATCGACCGGGTGCTGAACGTCATCACCCTCTCGCTGGTGGCCACTCCAGAGTTCCTGATCGCCACCCTCGGCGTCCTGCTATTCTCGGTGAAGCTGCTGTGGCTGCCGTCCATCGCGATTTCCTCCGCCGGGGCCGGGTGGAGCACAGTTCTGCGCTCGCTGGCCCTGCCGGTAATGTCGCTGACCTTCGTCGTGGTGGCGCAGATGGCGCGCATGACCCGGGCGGCCGTGGCGGACCAGCTGGACCGGCCATACGTCGAGATGGCCCGGCTCAAGGGCGTGCCCTTCGCGAGGATCGTGCTCTACCACGTCATGCCCAATGCTATCGGCCCGGTCGTCAACGCCATGGCCCTGTCGCTGTCCTATCTGATGGGCGGGGCGCTGATCGTGGAGACCATCTTCAACTATCCGGGCCTCGCCAGCCTGATGGTCAACGCGGTGACCAGCCGCGACATGCCGCTGCTGCAGTCCTGCGCCATGGTTTTTTGCGGAGTCTATCTGGCGATGATGCTTGTGGCCGACATTATCGCCATCCTCGCCAACCCGCGGCTGCGCGCATGACCGGCCGGTTCATCGGGTTCCTCAGGGCCCTTCCAGGATCGGGCCGGATCGGCCTGGCCCTCGTCGTGCTATGGCTGGTGACTGCCGTGGCCGGGCCGTTCGCGGCGCCTTATTCACCCAGCGCCTTTGTCGACAGGACCGTCTTCTCAGGCGCATCGGCGCAGCTGTGGTTCGGCAGCGACTATCTCGGCCGCGACGTGTTGAGCCGGCTACTGTGGGGTGCCCGCTACACCGTGTTCCTGGCCTTGGGGGCGGCCATCTGCGCCGTGCTGATCGGGACCTCGCTCGCGCTCGTTGCCGCGATCCGCGGCGGATGGACCGACGAAATCATCTCCAGGGCAATGGACACGCTCATCTCCATTCCTTCCAAGATCTTCGCTTTGGTGCTGGTGGCCGCCTTCGGCTCGTCGCTGTGGCTCCTGCTGATCATCGCGGCGATCACTTACGTGCCGGGGAACTTCCGCATCGCGCGGGCCCTGGCAATGAACCTGATCGCGCTGGATTTCGTCCAGGTCGCTCGCGCCCGCGGCGAAGGGACGGCCTACATCGCCCGGCGCGAGATCCTGCCGAACATGATCCATCCGCTGCTGGCCGACATGGGGCTGCGCTTCCTGTTCGTGGTCCTGCTGCTGTCGGGCCTGAGCTTTCTCGGCCTCGGCGTTCAGCCACCGAATGCGGACCTGGGTTCGCTCGTGCGCGAGAACGTCTCGGGCCTGACCGAAGGCGCCATGGCGATCGTCGTACCAGCCCTTGCCATCGCCAGCCTGACGATCGGGGCTAACCTCTTGATCGACGCGCTCAAGCCCGGAGGCCGCAAGTGAGCATGCCGGATCGGGACATCGCAGTCGAGGTGCGGGGGCTGGACATCACCCTGAGCCGCGCCGGAGACCCGGACCGGACGATCGTCGAAAACGTGTCGTTCGCCATTCCCAGGGGGGAGGTCCTGGCGCTGATCGGGGAATCCGGATCGGGCAAGACAACCATCGCCCTGGCCCTGATGGGCTATTCGCGCTTCGGCGCGGCGATCACCGCCGATTCCCTGCGCGTTGGCGACATGCACATCAACCGGCTGGGCCAGTCCGGTCTGCAGAAGATCCGCGGACGCCGCATCTCCTATATCGCCCAGAGCGCCGCTTCAGCCTTCAACCCCTCGCGCCCGCTCATGGCGCAGGTGATCGAACCGCTGCTCGTGCATCACCTTGCCAGCAAGTCCACCGCAGAAAGCAGAGCCGTAGCCCTGTTCCGCGCCCTGGCGCTGCCCGAGCCCGAAACCATCGGTTCGCGCTATCCGCACCAGGTTTCGGGCGGCCAGTTGCAGCGGATCATGGCGGCGATGGCGCTGATCACCGAGCCGGAGCTGGTCATCCTCGACGAGCCGACGACCGCGCTCGACGTGACCACGCAGGTCGAAGTGCTAAAGACCATCAAGTCCGCGCTCGCCCACAGTGGGGCAACTGCGATCTACGTCAGCCACGATCTCGCCGTGGTCGCCCAGGTGGCGGATCGCATTGCGGTCCTGAACAACGGCCGGATGTGTGAGGAAGGCCCGGTCGACCAGATCCTCGCAGACCCAGCGAGTGCCTATACCCGCACCCTGCTCGCGGCGGCCAGGCCCGAAGAACGGCCGATCACCGCCGATGCCGAGCAAAGCCTCCTGTCCGTGTCCGGCGTGACCGCGGGCTATGGCCGCGTTCGGGGCGGCACGCCTGCCAATCCCGTACTGCGCGACATCGACTTCAGCCTGCGTCGCGGGGCAGCGCTGGGCGTGATCGGCGAATCCGGGTCGGGCAAGTCGACCCTGGCGCGCGTCATCGCCGGTCTCCTGCCCGCGGCCAGCGGCGAAGTGCAGTTGGAGGGCGAGGTGCTGCCGGGGGCCATGGCCGGTCGCAGCCGCGAACAGTTACGCCGGGTGCAAATCGTGTTTCAGCACGCCGACACCGCGCTCAACCCCAGCCATACGGTCGGCGAAATTCTCGCCCGGCCGCTGGCGTTCTATCATGGCCTGAAGGGCCCGGCCGCGAGAGAGCGGGTGGGTGAACTGCTTGACCTGATCCGCCTGCCGCGGGACCTTGCCGGGCGCAACAGCAGCCAGCTTTCGGGCGGCCAGAAGCAGCGGGTCAACCTCGCCCGTGCGCTGGCGGCCGAGCCCGACGTGCTGATCTGCGACGAGGTCACCTCGGCGCTGGACACCGTGGTGGCCGCCGCGATCCTTGACCTGATCGACAATCTGCGGCGCGATCTCGGGATCGCCACGATCTTCATCAGCCACGACATCTCGACCGCCCGCGCCTTCTGCGACGACATCATGGTGCTCTATGGCGGCCGAGTCGTCGAACTGGCCAATCGCGCCCGTTTTTCCGGATCGGGGCATCATCCCTACACGCAGTTGCTGCTGGACTCGGTACCCGAGATAGACCCCGCCTGGCTGGGTCGGCGCGGCGCCACGCGGGGGCCGGCGCTGGCCGGACCAGACGCCGCTGAGCTCTGCCCGTTTCTACCGCGCTGCCCGCTTGCCGTGACAGGCGCCTGCGACACGGTTGCGCCCCCCCGCCGCCTGCGGAACGGTCAGGCGATCATCTGTCACCGGGACTGGGGCGATCTCGGCTGCTGACCCTAAGTCGATGACTTTGCACTGACTTCTGCGGCTTGCGTGTGCCCGCGCCTTCCCCTTCGCGGCGGGGCGACGGACGGCAGCGGTATATGCTGCCGCGGCAGGGGGCCCCAAGCACATTGTGCGCCGGACGCCACCCGCAATTTGGAATGTTCAGTTCCCCGTCAGGCATAGGCTGCCCACTTCCACCGCCACCGTGTGCGAGAGGTCATCCACGATGAAACGCAAGTTCCGCCTGTCCCGCGTCGCTGCCGTGGCCGCCGCCATGACCGTCAGCCTGACCGCCGTTGCCGCCGAGGCGCACGGCATCTGGTTTGCCCAGCGCGCCAAGCAGCTGGCTCTGATCTACGGCATCGGCGCCGACGATCTCGACATGGTCAAGCGCCTGCCTCAGGTCGAGAAGATCGCGGCCTATGATGCCGACTACCAGCCGATCAAGGCCGCTGCCCGCGTGGCAGGGCCGATCGTGCTGGTCGACAGCGACGCCCAGCCGACCGTACTCGCCGCAGTCATGCCCTACGGCATCTGGTCGCGCGTCGGCACGGGGGAGTTCGAGAAGAAGACCCTGCAGGAAATGCCGAACGCCACGGTCTCCACGCACAACATCAAGTATGCCGTCGCCATAGTTGGCCCGCTGACCAAGCCGCTCGCCGCGCTGCCGGGCCAGACAGTCCAGATCGTCCCCGCCGGGCCGATCCCCGCCACGCTCGGCACGCCGCTCAAGTATGTCGTGCTCTACAACGGCAAGCCGGTCGCCGGAGCCAAGGTGATCAACGACATGGTGAACGATCCCGACGCCAAGGACGTCGAGACCGGGGCCGATGGCGCGGTCACCCTGCCGGTGCGCAACCAGGGGCTCAACGTGATCCGTGCGGTCTACGTCGGGCCGAGCGACCAGCCCAAGCTCTACAAGCAGGTCGAACATACCGCCACGCTCACCTTCACCCTGCCGCACCTGCCCGAATAATCAACGGACAGCCCTTCGAAAGTCGCCATCCATGAAGAAACTCGCAACCGCCCTGTGCTGCCTCGCCGCGCTCGGCCTTTCCGCCCCCGTCTTCGCCCACGGCTTCACCAAGCCCCAGCATGGCGGCGTCGTCCAGATGAACGGCGAGACGCTGTTTGAACTGGTCGCCCAGCCGGCCGGCGTCTCGCTCTACATGATCGACGAGGACGATCCGGTGAACGCCGCGGGCATGACCGCCAAGCTCAGCGTCACTGCCGGGGGGAAGCGCAAGGACGTCGCGATGGTCGCGATGAAGGGCAACCAGTTCTTCGCCAAGGGTCTCAAGCTGCCCAAGGGCGCGAATGTCGGCGTTCAGGTGACCAACAAGGCCAGCGGCGCCCGCTACGGGACGACGTTCACGATCAAGTGACCGGGTAGTGGCGCCCGCCAGCGGGTGGGCGCCGCACCTTGCGGGGAGTTGCCGATGGGCTGGCTACGCATTCACCTTCGCACCATGGCCGTCATACTGGCGATGCTCGCCTTCACCGGGCTTGCCGGCGAAGCTCTGGCTCACGGCGTCGCCGAGGGCGACAAGGCCTTCATCCGGGCCAATCCCGGGGTCAACGTGATCCCCTATCTATACCTCGGGGCCAAGCACATGGTCACGGGTTACGATCACCTGCTGTTCCTGTTCGGGGTGATCTTCTTTCTCTACCGCCTGCGCGACGTGTGGACCTATGTCACGCTGTTCGCGATCGGCCACAGCACCACCCTGCTCGCCGGGGTGATCTTCGGCATTCATGCCAATCCGTTCCTGGTCGATGCGATCATCGGCCTCTCGGTGGTTTACAAGGCTCTCGACAACCTTGGAGCCTTCCCCACCCTGATCGGGCGTGAACCCAATCCCAAGCTTGCCGTGCTCGTCTTTGGCTTCTTCCATGGCTTTGGCCTCGCCACCAAACTGCAGGACCTCGTCACGTCGCGCCATGGGCTTGTGCCCAACCTGATCAGCTTCAACGTGGGGGTCGAGACCGGACAGGTCATCGCGCTCAGCGCGATCCTTATCGCCATGACCCATTGGCGGCGCAGCGCCAGCTTCGCCCGCTCGGCCCTTGCCGCAAATACCCTGCTGATGTGCGCCGGACTGGTTCTCACCGGTTACCAGCTCGCCGGCTATTTCACGGAGACCAGCTTGTGAGCAATGCCCCCGGAACCGTGGCCGCGAACGCCGTCCCCTACCAGGCCCCGCCCGCCGTGCTCGGCAAGGCGGTAATCGCCGCCGGGCTCGGCGCGGCCGCGATCCTTGTCCTGTTCGTCCTCCCGGCCGAGCGCGGTATCGACGTGACCGGGGCGGGCAAGGCGCTTGGCCTCACCCGCATGGCCCCTGGCGCCGCGGCAGAGGCGGCCGACAGCGCCGCTGCCCCGACCCTTGCGGCGACCGCCGATCTGGTGGTCCCGCCCCAGACCATGGCCAACATCGCCGCGACCACGCCATGGCGCAGCGACGAGAAGACCCTCACCCTTGCCCCGCACACCGGCATCGAGGTCAAGGCGCATATGGCCAAGGGGGATCACCTCGTCTTCCGCTGGACCTCCACCGGCCCGGTCCGCATGGACATGCACGGCGAGCCCAAGGGAGCCGCAAACGGTGAGTTCACCGATTACTGGAAAGAGAAGAACCTGACCGGGGCACAGGGCTCGTTCACCGCCCCCTTCGAGGGCACCCACGGCTGGTATTGGCGCAATGGCGGCGAAGCGCCGGCGACGATTACCCTGAAGACGAACGGTTTCTACCATGACCTGTTCGAACCGCCGGCGGAATGATCCCGGCGAATAATGCCGTCGGGCCCGCCCGCCCGGCATCGCGCGCGGCGCTCATCCCCCCAAATCGGTAGGATCGCTTGCCGGCCGGTCGTAAGCTGATCAATGTTTCCCTGCCGGTGCAGGGGTCCGGAAAATTACCGGGAGAGCCGACCATGACCACCCTTGCCGAACCGCTGTCCGCCATTCCGCCGGCGTCAACGGCCGACGCGCGGCCCGCTGCCGCCGCACGCACCCGCCTGATCGCGATCGATGCCCTGCGCGGGCTCGTCATGTTGTTCATGCTCGTCGATCATGTGCGCGAGACCTTCTTCCTCTACATGACGGTGAGCGATCCGGTCGACGCCAATACGACCGACCCGGGCCTGTTCTTCACGCGCCTGCTCTCCACCTTTTGCGCCCCGACGTTCGTTGCGCTCACCGGCCTTTCGGCCTGGCTCTACGGCCAGTCGCACAGCAAGGGCGAGGTTTCGGAATTCCTGTTCAAGCGCGGCATCTTCCTCATCTTCCTGGAGCTGACCGTGGTCGGCTACGCGTGGCCGACGCAGAGCTTTGCATTCCCACCCGAGAAGTTCTGGCTCCAGGTGATCTGGGCCATCGGCATCTCGATGGTGAGCCTGGCAGTCACCCTCCACCTGCCGCGCAAGGCGCAGTTTGCCTTTGGGCTGGGCATCGTGTGCCTCCACAACCTGCTTGACGGCATCGTGCTGACCCCGGCCGACCCGGGCTATACCCTGTGGGCCATCGTCCACCAGCGGTCGCTGCTCGATCTGGGTGGCGGGTTCACGGCCAAGACCAGCTATCCCGTCCTCCCGTGGATCGGGGTGATCCTGCTTGGCTATGCCTGCGGGCCGTGGTTTGCCAAGGGCAGTGACCCGGCGGTACGCCTGCGGCGCCTGGTCACGCTGGGGCTGACGCTGATCCTGGGCTTCGTCGCCATCCGTATGCTCAATGTCTATGGCGACAAGCCGTGGTTCCACGCCGCCACCCCCCTGCGCACGGTGATGAGCTTCCTTGCCCTTACCAAGTACCCGCCTTCGCTGCTGTTCCTGATGCCGACGATCGGCACCGGCTGCCTGCTGCTGGCGCTGTTCGAGAAATTCCAGGACAGCAAGATCATGCCGTTCTTCGCCCTGCTCGGGGGCGCGCCGATGTTCTATTACGTCTTCCACCTCTACATGCTGAAGCTGATCTACCACGTGGCACTCGCCATCTACGGGCCGACAAAGGGCACGGTGTTCGGCGTCGACCACCTTGCCACGGTGTGGATCTGGGTGGCCATCCTGGTGCCGGTCGTGTTCTTTCCGACGCGCTGGTTCGCCCGGCTCAAGCAGCGTCGCCGCGACATCTGGTGGCTCAAGTACCTCTGACGCCCGCCCTCATGGGCCAGCGGCCCGCGGGCCGGCAAGGGGCAGGACCGGACAGCCGGTCCTGCCCTTTCGGTTTCGTACCCGTTTTCTCGCAAGTCCATCATTCATGGACTCTCGGCGGAACTTGGCGAGCGGCATAATTCGCGGCTGTCATCAATATTTCACAATTATGCGCCGCGCCGCGCCCGCGCTTCGACGGATCATATCCGTAGCGAGGCATAGTCTCGGCAGTGGCACAAAGAGGCAATCGCCGCCCGCTCAAGTGCGAAAACTCGCGCGGAACGGCGGGCTTCAGCAAGATTGCCCAGCCAAAACGCAGGGCCAGGGACAACCTTAACGAGGGGTACGTTTCGATGAACAGGAAGTCCGCATATCGTGCCGCGCTGATTGCCGGCGTCGCGCTGAGCATCATTCCCGCCATGGCGCATGCCGCCGATACCGACGACACCATCGTAGTCACCGGCCAGCGTCAGCAGTATCGTGGCGACATTCCGGTCAAGGAGCTGCCCCAGTCGGTCCAGATCCTTGACGGCAAGGTGCTGGAGCAGCTGAACATTACGCGCCTGGACGCGGCGCTCGACCTCGCCAGCGGCGTGGCCAAGCAGAACAACTTCGGCGGATTGTGGGATTCTTTCGCTATCCGCGGCTTCGCCGGCGACGAGAACTTCCCGAGCGGCTTCCTCGTCAACGGCTTCAACGGCGGCCGCGGCTACGGCGGCCCGCGCGATGCCTCGAACATCGATCACATCGAAGTGCTCAAGGGTCCGAACGCCGCCGTCTTCGGCCGCGGTGAGCCCGGCGGCACGGTGAACATCATCACCAAGAAGGCCACCCTGCGGGACAGCTTCGGCTCCTTCACCGTGTCGGGCGGAAGCTTCAACACCTACCGCGTAGAAGGGGATTACAACCTTAAGGTCAGCGACACCTTGGCGGTGCGCGTGAACGGCGCCACTCAGGACGCCGACAGCTTCCGCAAAACCATCCATTCGCGCAAGACGGTCCTGAGCCCTTCGGTGTTCTGGAAGATCACCGACAAGACCAGCTTCACCTACGAAATGGAGTACGTCGATCAGGCGGTTCCGTTCGAGCGCGGTACCGTTGCGATCAATGGGGTTCTCGGCCTTGTCGACCGTACGACCTTCTTGGGCGAGCCTGGCGATGGACCGATCACCGTGAAGGTTCTGGGTCATCAGGCTCAGCTTCAGCAGGATCTTGGCAACGATTGGGTGTTCATCCTCGGTGGCGGTTATAGGTCAACGAAGTTCCGCGGCTATGCCAGCGACCCAGAACTGAACCTAGGCCGTCAGATCCTCGACAACGACGGGATCAATCTTGCGCGCCAGCGCCGCTACCGCAACTACTCCACCGAGAACTCGTCGCTTCGTGGAGAAATCTCCGGAAAGATCCACACTGGCCCGATCACGCACCACATCATCCTCGGCGCGGACGCTGATCGCTTCATGGTCGATCAGACTCAGCTCCGGTTCCGCCCGCCCTCGTACACCCCCGGTGCTCCGATCGTCTATTGCGGACCCGGCGTCACCTCGTGCAACAACGCGATAAACGTCTTCAACCCGGTCTACGGCCAGCTTCCGGTGCCTACCACGCCGGTACCCGGCACCAACCAGCGGGAAGTCCAGACTGCGTGGGGCGTCTATTTCCAGGACCAGATGGATATCACGGACCGCCTAAAAATCCGGTTTGGCGGCCGCTATGATCACTTCAAGCAGGATGTCACCGACCGGCTCAGGAACAATGCGCGCACTCTCGTCACCAAGACGAAGTTCAGCCCGTCTGCGGGTGCTCTGTTCAAGGTGACAGAGACTCTGAGCATCTATGGCGGCTATGGTTCGGGCTTCCGCCCCAATACCGGCGTGGATGCGCTCGGCAGGACTTTCGCTCCGGAAACGAGCAAGTCCTATGAGGCCGGCATTCGCTACGTGTCGCCTGGCAACGGCATCACTGCGTCGCTCGCCGCGTACAAGATGACCAAGGACAACGTGCTCACGGCAGACAATACCTCCGGTACGTCATTCGTGGGCGGCAAAGCCGAGTCCAAGGGCATTGAAGCCGATCTGACGGCCAACCTTCCCGGCGACGTGCACATTATCGCCGCCTATGCCTACACCGACGCGAAGTGGGCCACAAATTTCACCGACCCTAACGGAGTCTCCATCAAGGTCGGGGATCCGCTGATCAACATCCCGAAGCACTCCGCCAATGTGCTCGTCACGAAGGGCTTTGACCTCGGTAGTTCGGGCAAGGTGACTGTCGGGGGCGGTGTGAACTATGTATCCCGTCGTCTGGGCGAGACCGGGACACAGTTCTACCTGCCCAGCTACACGCTGACCCGCGCGCTCATCAGCTACGAGCCGACGAAGAATGTGACCATCGGCGTCGACGTGACCAATCTGTTCGACGTCACCTGGTACCCGGCCTCCTACGCGGCCTACTGGGTCGCCCCGGGCACACCGCGGACGATCACCGGCCGCGTCAGCTTCAAGTTCTAGGCTCACCCAACTGGCCGGGCCGCTCAGCCGAGCGGCCCGGCCTTTTTCTTTTGCGGCCTTTGCCCGGCCGGACCGAGGTGCCACAAATCGCCCATGCGCCGCACCGGTCTGCTCTCGCTCCACCGCTGGCTCGGGCTGATCATGGCCCCCTTCCTGCTGGTCCAGGCGCTCACCGGGGCATTTCTCGTCGTCCGCGAAGCCACCGTTGCAACGCCGCCAGTCGTGGTCCCCAGCGCCGGAACCTTCGTCGCCGCCGCCCGCGCGGCGCAGCCCGGCTTTCGCGTCACGCGCCTGTTCCTGCCCGCCAGCACCGGCCCCGCTGCCTTCGCCGAGCTGAGCGGACCCGACGGCCGGCGCTCCTATACCGCGCTTGACGGCGCCACCGCCCGTCCGCTGGAGAGCGGCGGGCTCTGGCGCTTCCCCTACCGCGCCTTGCTCCAGCTGCACTATGGTCTCGCCAGCGGGACTGCCGGGCTGATGGTCGTGGCAGCCCTGGGCGCGGCCCTTGTGTTGTCCGCCGCGGCCGGCCTCGCCGTCTGGTGGCCGGGCCTGCGCCGCATTCCGCAGGCCCTGAAGGTTCGCCGAAAGCTGCCGGGCCACGCCCGGCTGCGCCAGTGGCACCGCTCGGTGGGCGCGGTCATCGCCGTGCTGACCCTGTTCAGCGGCACGACCGGGGTCCTGCTTTCGGTTCCGGACGTGATCGACGCCATGGCGCCCGTCGGCGTTCCCGCGGCCTTTGCGCCGGCGCTCTCCCCGGCGCAGATCGACGCCGCCCTAGCCGCGGCTCAGGCCCGCTTCCCCAGGGCCCGGCTGCGCGACGTGCGCTTTCCTCCGGGGGACAAGCTGGCCGTCGATTTCGACGCACCCGAGCGGAACGCCCGCGCGGTTCACGTCGTCGTCGTGCGAGCGAGCGACGGCACGGTGCTCAAGGCCTTGCCGGCCAGGGACAATCCGGTGCTGTGGATGAAGGTCCTGTCGCTTCACACCGGCGAGACGTTCGGCCCCGCCGGCCTGGCCCTGCTGCTGGTCGAGGCCGGGGCGCTCGTTTTTCTCGCCATCGCCGGGGCGGCGATGTGGCTGCGCACCCGGCGAAAGGCAAAATGATGAGACTGCTGCACATCGGCGATCCCGAACGCGGGCGCATCTGGGGCGAAGCGATCCGCGCCGCCTTGCCGGAAGTCGACTACGCCTGCTGGCCCGAGGTAGAACGCCCGGAGGAGATCCGCCACATCATCGCCTGGACCCTGCCGGACGAGGTGCTGGCCGCCCTGCCCCGGCTGGAGGTGCTGTTCTCGGTCGGCGCGGGGATCGACCAGCTCGCGCTCGATCGCCTGCCCCGGGGCCTGCGCGTGGTCCGCATGATCGAGCCGGGCATCATCGACACCATGGCCGACTATGTCTCCATGGCCGTGCTGGCGCTCCACCGCGACCTGCCGTTCCACCTGGCCAACCAGCGGGCCGGCCGCTGGGAATGGCGCGACGTACCGCCCGCCCGGCAGCGCCGGGTGGGAATCATGGGGCTGGGCGAACTCGGCCAGGCGGCCCTCGCCGCCCTTGCCCCCCACGGCTTCCAGCTATCGGGCTGGAGCCGCTCGCAGCGCGAGATTGCCGGCGTCACCTGCTTTTCCGGCGAAGAAGGCATGGGCCCGTTCCTCGCCGGCGCCGAGATTCTCGTCTGCCTCCTGCCGCTCACCTCCGACACGCGCGGCATCCTGGACCGCCAGACCTTCGCCCGAATGCCGCGCGGGGCCATGCTGGTGAATGTCGCGCGCGGCGGGCACCTCGTTCAGGACGACCTTCTGGCTGCGCTGGACGGCGGCCAGATCTCGGCCGCCGTGCTCGACGTGACCAGCCCCGAACCCCTGCCGGAAGATCATCCGTTCTGGTCGCACCCGGCGATCCTGCTCACGCCGCACGTCGCCGGCATTACCCGGCGCGACAGCGCGGTCGAGGTGCTGATCGGCAACCTGCGCCGGGAGCTCGCGGGCGCGCCCCTGCTCGGCGAGGTGAACCTCACACGCGGGTATTAGGCTGAAAATAAGGCAATTCGTGCCGCCGCGCGTTGGCTCAACGACACCACACCGCGCCGGCACCATGCGAAGGTGGGCCGCCTCGATAAGGACCCGTCGCCATGCCTGAGACTGCTGCCCGCATCGAACGCGATCCGCTTGGCCCGGTCAAGATTCCCGCAGACCGGCTCTACGGCGCGCAGACCGAGCGGGCGCGGCGCAATTTTCCGCTCTCGGGCGTGACCATCGCCGCCATGCCCGAGCTGATCGTAGCCCTGGCCCAGGTCAAGCAGGCTGCCGCGCGCGTCAACCAACGGATCGGCGATCTCCCTGCTGACGTGGCGGAGGCCATCATCGCCGCCTGCGACGAGCTGCGGGCGGGCCGCCATCACGAGCATTTTCCGGTGGACGCCTGCCAAGGCGGTGCCGGCACCTCGACCAACATGAACGCCAACGAGGTCATCGCCAACCGCGCCAACGAGCTGCTCGGCCGGCCGCGCGGCAGCCTCGCGGTGAACCCCAACGACCACGTCAACCGCAACCAGTCGACCAACGACGCCTATGCGACGGCGGTGCGTCTGGCGGTCCACGCCCTCAACGAGCGCCTGTGCGCAGCCCTGGAGGGGCTGGCCCTGGCCATGGACGAACGCGCGGGCGCTTTTGGCGGCATTGCCAAGCTCGGCCGCACCCAGTTGCAGGACGCCGTACCGATGACCCTCGGCCAGGAATTCGCGGCCTTCGCCACAACCCTGCGCGAGGATGTCCAGCGGGCCGGCGAGACGGCCCGACTGATGCTGGAGGTCAATCTCGGCGGCACGGCGATCGGCACCGGCATTGCCGCCAGCCCAGGCTATCGCGAAGCGATCTGCGCCGAACTGGCCGAGGTGACCGGCAAGTCCGTAACGCCCGCCGCCAACCTGATCGAGGCAACCTGGGATATGGGCGCCTTCGTGCTTTATGCCGGAATGCTCAAGCGCGTGGCGGCCAAGCTGTGCAAGATCGCCAACGACCTGCGCCTGCTTTCCAGCGGGCCGGCCGGCGGAATCGGCGAGATTCGCCTGCCTCCGCGCCAGCCCGGCTCTTCGCTGATGCCCGGCAAGGTCAACCCGGTCATCCCCGAGGCGGTGAATGCAGCGGCGTTCCGGGTGTTCGGGCTCGACGTCACGGTCGGCTATGCCGCGCAGGCCGGCCAGCTCCAGCTCAACGCCTTCGAACCGGTGATCTTCTGGTCGATCCACGAGGCGGTCCACCTGCTGGTCAATGCCATGGACATGCTGGCCGGCGAATGCGTGACCGGGATCACGGCCGACGAGGCGCGCTGCCGCGAAAACCTCGCGCGCAGCACGGCGTTGGCGACCGAACTGGTCCCCCTGATCGGCTATGCCCGCGCCGCCGCCGTGGCCAAGCGGGCGCAGGCCTGCGGCAGCCTGGCCGAAGCCGTCCGCGAACTCGAACCGGCCTTTGCCGGGCACATTTCCCGCCTAGCCTGAATAACGCACCCCGGGGCCTACGACGCTGATTGGCGGGCGGCACGATGTACCGGGCGGGGCCGCCGATCTGGCCGCTAAACCTGGCGCAAGCCAAGACATGAGACCTTCGCGTGGGTTATCCAGCGGCAGTCCGCGCGGCGGCATTCCATGCCGAATGCCGCGGAGATTAGGGCTGATGGCCTTGCTGGCCATAACCAATCGGGCACAAGTTCTGGTTTGGCTCTGGCCAAATGAATGGCAACGAGGGTGGCCGCGGGCTGCTGTGCGACCAGAGGGACACGAGCTGAAATGAGCGCTCAGGACTACATCTTCCGCCCCAAGTTCATCAGCTTCGATTGCTATGGCACGCTGATCCGCATGTGCTTCAGCGAGATGGCTGAAAAGTTCTATGGCGACGTGGTGCCGGCCGAGCGCAAGGAGGCCTTCTTCAAGGATTTCTCGGCCTACCGCTTCAATGAGGTGCTCGGCGCCTGGAAGCCCTATCGCGAGGTGTTGGGCAATGCCCTGGCCCGCACCGCCAAGAAGTGGGGCCTGGATTACAAGGACGAACACGGCGAGGAGCTCTATCAGGCCGTGCCGACCTGGGGGCCCCATGCCGACGTGCAGGGTGGCCTTTCGCGGATTGGCGAGAAGATCCCGCTCGTCATCCTTTCGAACGCAATGAATTCGCAGATCCACACCAATGTCGCCAGGCTCGGCGCACCGTTCCACCGGGTCTACACCGCCGAAAGCGCCCAAGCCTACAAGCCGCGCATCGAGGCCTTCGAATACATGTTCGACCAGCTCGGCTGGGGTCCGGAGGTGGGCATGCACGTCTCGTCCAGCTTCCGCTACGACCAGAACACCGCGACCGACCTCGGCTTCATGTGCCGGGTCTTCGTCGGCCGCGGACACGAGCCGTCGAACGCGTTCTACCGCGACGTCGAGATCCCCCACATCGGGTGCCTGCCGGCGCTCGTCGGCCTGTGAATCCCGCCTGACGCCGCTCCGGAGTAAATCCCAAGGCCAATCTCCAAGTTGCCGGACCTTCGCGCCTGCCGTTTTGCCTTGATGCAGGCCCCAATCGGGGCTGGCATGCGTTAAAGGGCTTGCAAGTTCGCGGCGGCTGGCGTCTGGCATCGGGCAGCGATGGCTGGTCGGTGCATGGGGTGCCGACGGCATACGCGGCGGCTTATGCAAAAAGGATTCAGGCGCTTTCTATGGCAGGATACAAGGAACCGAGCTTCGCCGACAGGACCGCGGCGGCCACGGCAGCGCGCGCGAAGGCGCTGGCCAAGCTCAAGGCGAAACCTGCGCTCTCGGCGGAAGAACAGGCCGCCCGCATCCAGGCAGCGGCAGAGCGTGAAGCTGCCGAGGCCGCGCGGCGCGAGGCCGTGCGCGCCGAGCGGGAGGCCAAGAAGGCCGCGGAACTGCAGCGCAAGCTGGAAGCTGCCGAGGCTGCCAAGCCCAAGCCCAAGCTCAGCGATGCCGAACTCAAGGCCCTGCGCGACGCGCGCTACGCCGCGCGCAAGGCCCGCAAGAAGTAGCTCCTGCGGCCGGCCAGCCGGCTAGGCGTCGCGCCGGGCGAAGGGCGCATCGATATAGTGCGGCGGCGGCGGCGGGCCCCACAGCCGGTCGCGGGTGTTGACCGGCTGGCTGCCGTCGATGTCGGTAAATCCGTATTCGTCGCCCAGATCGCGCGAGGTGAAGACCTGGCCTGACTTGGCCATGACATTCGGATCGGCGGCAAGGGCAGCGATGCCGCGGCCCGCATAGACCGTCGATTCGCTTTCCTGGTGAAGCCCGGTTTCCGTGATGTTCTCGATCAGTTCGACCCGCTCGGTGCGCAGGGCGCCCGGCCAGACCACCACCGAGGCGACGTTGAAGGCCCTCAGTTCCTGGGCCATATCGGCCGAGAGGCGATCGAGCGCGGCCTTGGTGATGCAGTAGGGAATCTCGAGGATATAGCCTGCGGCCGAGGGCGACGAGATCGCCACGATCAGACCGCTGCGCTGCCTCACCATGATCCGCGCCGCGTGCTGGCTGGCGACGAAAGCCGAGCGCAGGCCAACTTTCATCTGGCAATCCCACGATTCGGGTCCGTCGGCTTCCCAGAAGCGAACGGCGTTCGACGTGTTGTGGTGCGGCTGATAGGCATTGTTGACCAGGATATCGAGCCGCCCCGCTTCGGCCTCGATCTGCGCGAACAGGCGGGCAACCTGGGCATCGTCGCCGTGGTCGCAGGCAACGGGCACGCACTTTCCCCCGGCGGCCCGGATTTCCGCAGCGGTTTCCTCCAACGAACCTGGGATTGGCCGGCCCATCACCTCGTCGCGCGGATCCGACGGCGCGGCGGTGCGCCCGGTCACGTAGACGGTAGAGCCTGCTTCGCCCAGGGCGAGGGCGATGCCCCTGCCAGCTCCGCGGCTGGCGCCGGTAACGAGCGCAATGCGCCCTTCGAGCGGTTTCATGATCCAGGCTCCTCTAACGACCGGAATTGGTTGCATTGTGCGGGGTGCCCCGGCTCCCCGCAAGGCGGGGGCGGTTTCATCATGGCTGTGGCGGATACGCCGCCCGCTACCCCGGAATGAAACGCGTCCGCGGATGAAGAAGGCGGTCGACCTGCAATAGGCGCAAGGGCTGCGCATTGAGCCCGATTGGGCTTCGTCCTGCCGCGATATTGTTCCAAATTTGTGGGAAAACCAGCACCCCATGCCAACTTGCGAGGCTTAGAGACACGGCTGCAACGGGGCATTTTACCGCCTGGCCGGCGGGTTGCGCGCCCTGCCGAGGAGTCCTGAACCATGGCCACCCAAGCCGCCGCGGCGATCGTGCTGCGGCCGATGACCGCCGCCGATATCGATGCCGCGACCGAGCTGTCGCGCGAACAGCAATGGCCTCATCGCGAGGAGGACTGGGCCTTTTTCCTTGCGCAGGGCTTCGGGCTGGTGGCCGAGTGCAACGGCGCCGTGGTCGGTTCGATCATGGCATGGCATTTCGGCATCGATTTCGCCACGATCGGCATGGTCATCGTCAGCCCGGCATTGCAGGGCCGGGGCCTGGGCCGGCGACTGATGGACGAGATGATGGCACGCCTCGAGGGCCGCTCGATCGTGCTCAACGCCACGGATGAAGGCCTTCCGCTCTACCGCAAGCTCGGCTTCATCGAGATCGGCACGATCTACCAGCACCAGGCCGTGGCAGGCGTCGTGCCGCTCGCCGACCTGCGCCCCGGTGAGCGGGTGCGGCCGACCGGCGGGGCCGACGACATGCTGGCCGACCTCTATTCGCGCGCCGGGGGGATGGATCGCTCTGCCCTGTTCGAGGCGCTGGCCGCCGAAGGTTCAACCGTGGTGCTGACCCGTGATCACGTGCCCGAAGGCTTTGCGCAGCAGCGCCGGTTCGGTCGCGGCTGGCTGATCGGCCCGGTGGTGGCGCCGGACGCTGACGGGGCCAAGGTGCTGATCCTCCACTGGCTCGGCACCAATGCCGGCTCGTTCTGCCGGATCGACGTGACCGGGACCTCGGGGCTTTCCCCGTGGCTCGAGGAAATCGGCCTGCCGCAGGTGGGCCGGGTGATCACCATGGTCCGCGGGCCCGCTCCGGTCCCCGGGCCCGACGCGCGCGTCCAGGCCCTCGCCGCACAAGCACTGGGATGAATTCCATGACGACTGCAACCCTGACGTCCGCCCGGCCCGAGCTTGCCGACCCCACGCTGCTGCGCGAAGCCGCGCTGATCGGCGGCGAATGGCTGCCAGTCGGTCCAGACGGCGGGATCGAGGTCACCTCTCCGGCCGACGGCGCGCCGATCGGTCGGGTCCCGGCCTGCGGCAAGGCGGAAACCGAAGCAGCGATCGCCGCGGCCAACGCCGCCTGGGGCGGATGGAAAGCGCGCACCGCCCACGAGCGCGCAGCGCTGCTTGAGCGCTGGCACGCGCTGGTCCTGGCCAATGCCGAGGACCTCGCCCGGATCATGACCGCCGAGCAGGGCAAGCCGCTGGCCGAAGCGCGCGGCGAGATTGCCTATGCCGCCACCTTCATCAAGTGGTTCGCCGAGGAAGGCCGTCGGATTTCGGGCCACACCGTGGCCGCTCCCGAGCGCAACCGCCGGATCATCGTGTTGATGGAGCCGATTGGAGTCTCCGCCGCTATCACCCCGTGGAACTTCCCCGCCGCGATGATCACCCGCAAGTGCGCGCCGGCCCTTGCCGCCGGCTGCCCGGTGGTGATCAAGCCGAGCGAGCTGACCCCGTTCACCGCCCTTGCGCTGGTGGAACTGGCGATGCGGGCCGGCCTGCCCGAGGGGACGATGAACATCGTCACCGGCATGCCCGGCGAGATCGGCGCGGCGATCACCGCCAGCCCGGTGGTGCGCAAACTGTCGTTCACCGGGTCGACCCGCGTCGGCTCGCTGCTGATGGAGCAGAGCGCGAAAACCATCAAGAAGCTCAGCCTCGAGCTTGGCGGCAATGCGCCGCTGCTGGTGTTCGAGGATGCCGACCTCGATCTCGCGGTTTCCGCCACCATGGCCAGCAAGTTCCGCAATTCCGGCCAGACCTGCGTCTGCGCGAATCGGATCTTCGTCGCCGATGCGATCTACGACGAGTTCGCCGCGCGCCTGGCCAAAGCCGCCGGTGCGCTCAATGCCGGGCCGGGCATGGAAAGCGGCACGACTATGGGGCCGCTGATCAATGCCGCCGCCGTGGCCAAGGTGAGGAACCACTACGAAGACGCGCTGTCTCACGGCGGCAAGCTGCTGACCCAGGGCTCCGGGCGCGAGGGCGGCAACTTCGTGCGTTCCATCGTCATGACCGGGGCGAACCCGGACATGCTGCTCGCCCGCGAGGAAACCTTCGGGCCGCTCGCGGCCCTGTTCCGCTTCGGCAGCGAGGCCGAGGCGCTCGATCTCGCCAATGCCACCGATTACGGACTGGCCTCGTACTTCTACACCCGCGACCTGTCGCGCGCCTTCCGCGTGGCCGAGCGGCTGGAGAGCGGCATGGTCGTGCTCAACACCGGCGGCATCGCGATGGAGATGGCGCCGTTCGGCGGGGTCAAGCAATCGGGGCTCGGGCGCGAGGGCGGGCGCGAAGGGATGGAGGAATACCTGGAGACCAAGGCCTTCCATATCGGCGGTCTCGAGATCTAGTCACAGGGGACAAGTCAGATGGGCAGCACCAACCGCCGCTATACGGTGGCCGTGATCGCGGGCGACGGCATCGGCAAGGAAGTCATGCCCGAGGGCATCCGTGCCCTGGAAGCAGCGGCGAGCAGATTCGGCTTTGCGGTGGAGCAGCAGTGGCACGACTTCGCCTCGTGCGACTACTACGCGCGGCACGGGCAGATGATGCCCGATGACTGGAAGGCCCGCATCGGCAAGCCCGACGCGATCCTGTTCGGCGCGGTCGGCTGGCCGGATATCGTGCCCGACCATATCTCGCTTTGGCAATCTCTCATCCAGTTCCGCCGGGAATATGACCAGTACGTCAACCTCCGGCCCGTGCGGCTGATGCCCGGCGTGCCTTGCCCCCTCGCCGGCCGGGAGCCGGGCGACATCGACTTCTGGGTGGTGCGCGAGAACACCGAAGGCGAATATTCGGCCGTGGGCGGCCACATGTTCCCGGGAACCGACCGCGAGGTGGTGATCCAGGAGACGGTGATGACCCGCTACGGTGTCGACCGCGTGCTGCGCTATGCCTTCGAGCTCGCCCAGACGCGTGAGCGCCGGCACCTGACCAGCGCGACCAAGAGCAACGGCATTGCAATCACCATGCCGTTCTGGGACCAGAGGGTGGAGGAGATGGCGAGAAGCTATCCCACCGTCACGCACGACAAGTACCACATAGATATCCTCACCGCCCAGTTCGTGATGAACCCGCAGCGGTTCGACGTGGTGGTCGCCTCCAACCTGTTCGGCGACATCTTGTCCGACCTGGGCCCGGCCTGCACCGGCACCATCGGCATTGCGCCTTCCGGCAACATCAACCCGGACGGCACCCATCCCTCGCTGTTCGAACCGGTCCACGGCTCGGCGCCGGACATTGCCGGCAAGGGCATTGCCAACCCGGTGGGCCAGATCTGGTCGGTCGCGATGATGCTGGAGCATCTGGGCGAGAAGGAAGCGGCGGCGGCCATCGTCACGAGCGTGGAAACGGTGCTCGCGACCGAGGCTGGGCGAACGGGCGATCTCAAGGGCAAGGCTAATACCATGGAATGCGGCAAGGCGATCACCGCCGCGATCGGATGACGCGCGCAGCGGACGGCCGCCCGCTGGCGCGGGGCGGCCGACCCGCCAGCGCGGCATAATATTCTGCGTCATTCTGCAAAAACGCGCGGGCCAATCCTTCGCAGCGGCCAGTTTCGGCGTATCCAGGTGGCTTGGCGGGGTAGGTTTCGTCCATGCCTAGCCTTGCCAGTCCCCAATCCGCCCCTGCCGCCGCCGGCGCCAATCGCAGCCTGCTGGAAATCGACCGCGAACACCTGATTCATCCGGTCACCTCGTTCCGCGGCCACGAACTGGTCGGTGCCCGCATTCTCACCGAGGGCAAGGGCATGTGGATCAAGGACGTGACCGGGCGCGAGATCCTCGACGGGTTCGCCGGCCTGTGGTGCGTCAACATCGGCTACGGGCACGAGAGCGTGGTCGAGGCTGCGGCAGCGCAGATGCGCCAGCTGCCCTACGCCACCGGCTACTTCGACTTCGCGAGCGAACCCACGATCCGGCTCGCCGGCGAGCTCGCCGCGCTAACGCCGCCGGGGCTCGACCATGTCTACTTCACGCTGGGCGGATCGGACGCGGTGGACAGTGCGATCCGCTACATCGTCCACTATTTCAACGCCATTGGCAGGCCGACAAAGAAGCAGTTCATCTCGCTGGAATGGGGCTATCACGGCTCCAGCTCCAGCGGCGCGGGGTTGACCGCTCTGCCCAATTTCCACCGCGGCTTCGACCTGCCGCGCCCTTGGCAGCACTACATTGCTTCGCCTTATCCGTATCGCCATCCGCATGGACACGACGACGCGGCGGTGATCGCCTCGACGGTCGCCGCGCTGGAGGCCAAGGTGGCCGAGCTTGGCGCCGACAATGTTGCGGCCTTCTGCTGTGAGCCGATCCAGGGATCAGGCGGGGTGATCGTCCCACCCCGGGGCTGGCTCAAGGCCCTGCGCGAGGCCTGCACGCGGCTTGGCATCCTGATGCTGGTCGACGAGGTGATCACCGGTTTCGGCCGCACCGGCCCGCTGTTCGCCTGCGAGGACGAAGGGGTGTCGCCCGATTTCATGACCGTCGCCAAGGGGTTGACTGCCGGCTATGCTCCGATGGGCGCGCTGTTCATGGCCGATCACATCTACCAGGCGATTGCCGATGCCAGCCCGCTCGTCGTCGGCCACGGCTTCACTTATTCCGGCCACCCTGTCAGCGCCGCCGTCGCCCTCGAAGTGCTGCGGCTCTACCGCGAAGGCGGTATTCTCGAGAACGGCCTGCGCGCCGGCCAGCGCATGGCCGAGCGGATGGCGGCGATCAAGGCGCACCCGCTGGTTGGCGACGTTCGGGCCCGGGGCATGGTCGGCGCGATCGAACTGGTCAGCAACAAGCAGACCAAGGCCATGTTCGCACCCGAGCTCGACGTGGGCACCCGCCTCGGCACCTTGACTTGGGATAACGGGGTGATCGTGCGCTGCTTCCCCAATGCGGTGATTGGCTTTGCCCCCGCATTGTGCTGTTCTGACAACGAGATGGACCAGATCTTCGCGCGCGTGGAACGTTCGCTCGACCAGCTGCTGGCGCAGCCGGACATTCGCTCGGCCTTGGGCTGAGTTTGCGGGAAGGGGACTGCCGATGCTGCCTGCACCCAAGCTCGACCGGATTGACCTGAAGATCCTCGCCAAGCTCCAGCAATCCGGCCGTATCACCAATGTCGAACTGGCCGATGCGGTGGGTCTTTCCCCCAGCCCCTGCCTGACCCGAGTCAAGCGGCTGGAGCAGGCCGGCTACATCACCGGCTATGGTGCCCACATCAACCTCAACAAGCTCGGCGAATTCCTGACCGTGTTCACCGAGATCACCCTCTCGGAACATCGCCGGGGCGACTTCTCGCGGTTCGAGGCGCGGATCGCCAAGCTGGACGAGATCGTGGAGTGCCACCTCGTGTCGGGCGGCTACGACTACCTGTTGAAGTTCGTGGCGCGCGGCGTGGCGCACTACCAGTCCATCATCGAGGGCATGCTGGAGAGCGACTACGGGATCGAGAAGTACTTTAGCTACGTCGTCATCAAGAGCCCCTTCATCAAGCACCACTTCCCTATCCAGAACCTGTTCGGCGAGCAGCACTGACGATTTTTCCAGGGTGGCCTGCAAATGGCGCCGCTTCGCGCTTCCGGTGGTCACGCACATTCAGTACGCTCCGCTTCAGCTTGCTAACCTGCGCCATTTGCAGGCCCCCTGAGAAAGATCGGCGTTGAGCCCCACAATCCCTGCTGAGGAGCCTTCGGGCAAAGCCGCATGACCAACCTCGACGATCTCATCGCCTTCCGCCGGGATATCCATGCCAACCCCGAGCTGGGCTTCAGGGAACACCGCACGGCCTCCCGGATCGCGGAAGCGCTGCGGGAGATGGGGCTCGACGTGCACGAGGCCATTGGGGGGACAGGCGTGGTCGGCGTGCTCAAGGTCGGCGACGGAGACCGGTCGGTCGGCCTGCGGGCCGACATGGATGCCCTGCCGTTCCACGAGCAGACCAATCTGCCCTACGCCAGCACCGTGCCCGGCGTGTTCCACGGCTGCGGGCACGATGGTCACATAACAATGCTGCTGGGCGCGGCGCGGGTCCTCTCCGCCGATCCGCAGTTCTCCGGCACGGTCAACTTCATCTTCCAGCCGGCCGAAGAAGGTCACGGCGGCGCCCGGGCAATGATCGGGGATGGCCTGTTCGACCGTTTCCCTTGCGACCGGGTCTATGCCCTGCACAACTGGCCCGCGCTCCCCGCGGGGACGATCCAGACCCGCCCCGGCGCGATCATGGGCGCGGCCGACAAGTTCCGGATCACGCTCACCGGCAAGGGTGGCCACGCCGGCGTGCCGCAGGAAACTCCCGATGCCCTGCTCGCTGCGGCAACCCTCGTGCAGCAGCTGAACACGATCGTCGCTCGCGCCATACCAGCGTCGGCCTCAGCCGTGCTCTCTGTCACGGAAATCCACGGTGGTCATGCGCACAACGTCATTCCGGCCGAAGCGGTGGTCGCCGGCACCGTGCGCAGCTTCGACCCGCAGGTGCAGGACCGCATCGAGGAGCGCATGCGCCAGATCGCATTAGGTATAGCCACCGGCTTTGAGGTGGATGCCGAGGTGTCTTACGACCGCTACTACCCCGCCACGATCAACGATCCTGCCGCCGCCGCTGATGCGCTGGAGGTCGCGGCGACCGTTGCCTCGGCCAGTCTTGCTCCCGAGCCGGCAGCCACGTCGGAAGATTTCTCGTTCATGCTCCAGCACCGCCCGGGCGCCTACATCTGGTTGGGGCAGGGGACCGCGGGCAAGGCCGCGCCGCTGCACAATCCCGGGTATGACTTCAATGACGAGGTAATGGAAACCGGCATCCGGCTGCACGTGGCACTGGCGCGGCACTGGTTGGGGTAGATGCAGCCCACGCGACAGTGGCTGTTGCGAGCAACGACGAACCGCGGGCTGCGCTAAAGCGAGAACCCGGCCCCGATCACCGCTCGCGTGACATGAACCGGGCTGCCGTTCGCTTCGGCGATGGCGGCGCTGCGGCCGAGCGCGCGTTCGTGGATCACACCGGCGTAGACGTCGACATGAGCACCCAACGATCGGCGCAGGCGGACCGACAGTTCCAGGCCGGTGGCACCGGCGGCCAGGCCCTCGCGCGGGATGTTGCGCGCTGCCCAGTCAAGCTGGACGCGCGGTTCGAGCGCCACCCCGGGCGCGAGAGGCCAGCGGGCGACCAGCTTGCCGCTGCCGGTCAGGTCGCCATGCTGTGAAAGGAACAGGTAATGTTCGCCGGAAAGCCACGGCAGCAGTTCGGCTTCCACGCCGGCCACGCCGTGCGTAAGATCGTCGCCCGGGCGCAGGTCCTGCCGCGCGCCGAAGGCCAGCTTAACGCCCTTGGCGACCTCCGGCATCCACAGGCCCTGGACGGTGACGTCCTCGAATGTCGGCCGGGTCTCGCTGCCGCCGTCGACCTTGAGAACGGCCTGGCCGAGCTCCCAGGTTGATTCCATGACAAGGTGGGTGTTGTCGGGTCCGGGGTGCAGTTCGAACAGGTCGATCCCGCCCTCGACCGGCGCGGCATGGGCCGGCGCATTCAAGGCCAGCGCGGCGAACGCGCACAGGAAGTGGAGCCGGCGGAACATGTTGCCGGCTATTACATCGCCGTTCCGGCGTTTTGGCCCGAACAGGGCGCTGATGGCGGAGCAGCCTGCCGTGCGGCGGGACGCACCGGCCCTGCCGTGCTGCCGTCAGAAGAAAGCGCGCAGCCCCGCCACCGCCGTGACCGCCGAGGCGCGCTCGCCCGCTCCGCGCGTGGCCCGTGCCGTGCCGCCGAAGCTCCGCTCCCAGTTGATGCCAATGTAGGGCGCGAGCTCGGGCCTGATTTCGTAGCGCAGGCGGGCGCCGGTCTCGATCCGCTCAAGGCCCGAACCAACGCCAAGCTGCGGCACATCCTGGAAGGCGAAGTTCACTTCCACTTCTGGCTGAAGCACCAGCGGACCCGACAGGCGCAGGTCATGGCTTGCCGACAGGCGGGCGTGGACATCGCCCTTGTGCGAGACATAGAGCTGCGCCTCACCCTCGATCCACCAGGGCAGCAGGCCCTCCACGCCGAGCACCGCATAGGTGCGGCGCGGCACGGGGCGGAAATCTCGCCGGACGCCGGCCTCGAGGTTGAACCAGGGGTCGAGCGCGTGGCGCCACAGTGCTTGGACCTCGATCCGCTCGGCGCTCTCGCCGAACAGGCCCTCGCCCTCCATGGCGATCACCAGCTTGTTCAGGTCGCTGCCGTACCAGGCGCTGCCTTTCCAGGCGTAGCCCTCGTGGCCGGAACCGGTGCGGAGTTCCACACGGTCGACCATCACTGCGCTGCCGGTCCACTGGCCCTCGCTCATCAGCCCGGCGCGAGCGGCCTCCATCCGCGCTTGGGGGAAGAAGCGGTCCGCCGGGTGGTCGGCCGGCACCGGGGGGGGCGCGGCATTGCCGGGCGTATCGTCGGCAGCGGGCGCGGGGGCAGGGGCCAAGGTGGCATTGCCCGGCATGTCCATCCCGGCCATGTCGTGACCGGAATGGTCCATGCCCGACATGTCGTGCCGATGCTCCTGCGCGAGAGCGGGTGCCGCCAGCGCCAGCGGCACGACAGCAAGCAGGGCAAGGCCGCGCATCAGGCGTTCTCCCCGTCGCGGCGAACGGTGACGACGCGCATCATCCCGGCATGCATGTGCATCAGCATGTGGCAGTGAAAGGCCCAGTCTCCCGGCGCATCGGCCGTAAGGTCGAAGGCGACCTTGCCGCCCGGCAGGACGTTGACCGTATGCTTGCGCACGCGGTGGCCCGGCTCCCCGCTGACCAGCTCGAAGAAGTGGCCGTGGAGGTGGATCGGATGCGGCATCATGGTGTCGTTGATGAGGTTAACGCGCACACGCTCGTTCTCGCGGAAGGGGATCGGCGCGGCGCCCCCGGAAATGGTCTCGCCGTCAATGGACCACATGTACCGTTCCATGTTGGCGGTAAGGTGAACGTCCACCTGCCGGCTCGGTTTGCGTGGGTCGGGGTTGGGGGCAAGGCTGCGCAGATCGGCATAGGTGAGGACGCGGTGTTCCACGCCTTCCAGCCCGGTCGGCTTGTCGGCGAGGCGATCGGCTGGCGAGGGCGAGATCGTGGCGACCTGAGGTCCGTACCTGACCTGCGGTGCCACGCTCTTGTCGCGCATGTTCATGGAATGGCCGGCCATGGAATTGCTGGCTGGCTTGGAGAGGTCGATCTCGCCGTTCTGGCCCATGTCCATGCCGGACATGTCCATGCCCATGTCGCGCATGGTCAGCAGCGGGCGCTTCCTGAGCGGCGGGACCTCGCCCGCCATGCCCATCCGCGGGGCCAGCGTGCCGCGCACCTGGCCGGATCGGTCGAGCGCCTCGGCGATCACGCCAAAGGCCTTGTCCTGCGTTGGCGTGACGATGATGTCGTAAGTCTCGGCGATGGCGATCTGCAGTTCGTCGGTCTCGACCGGCTGGACCAGATTGCCGTCAGCCGCGACGATTGTCAGCGCCAAGCCCGGGATGCGGAAGTTGAAGTTGGTCATCGCCGAGGCATTGATGATCCGCAGCCGCACCCGTTCGCCGGGCTTGAACAGGCCGGTCCAGTTCGCGGCCGGCGTGTTGCCGTTTAATAGATAGGTGTAGGCGTAGCCGCTGACATCGGCGAGATCGGTGGGATCCATGCGCATCGCGCCCCACATTCGCCGCTCGGCGACCGTCGCCGAAAATCCTTTCTCGCGCACGTCGGCCAGAAAATCCGGCACGGTACGCTTGCCATAGTTGTAATAGTCACTCTGCCGCTTGAGCGTGGCGTAGATGTGATCCGGATCGTGATCGCTCCAGTCAGACAGCAGCAGC